>CEQL01028523.1_pt1 | contig 26297 bp, 34 predicted proteins | sample 356281 | NCBI WGS metagenome assembly CEQL01 (sample SAMEA2621203, study PRJEB7988) | marine metagenome | biome: marine biome (ENVO:00000447); feature: surface water layer (ENVO:00002042); material: "saline water (ENVO:00002010), including plankton (ENVO:xxxxxxxx)" | depth 5 m
AAAAAAAAATTGATTTACTTTTTTTATTTTATAAAATAAGTACATCCAAACATAATGTATCTTATCCTCTTGACTCTTGCTACCAATCAATGCACCAACAAGGAAAATGTAGTTGATAGTAATTGTGACTTTCAAATACTTCGCTTCAACATAAATCAAGTAAAATGTCATGATACAGGACAATACAAAAAATATTGTAATCATTATGCTATTCCAAATGAATTTCGGGTAATGAAAGAAGTTGGAATTGGAAATCAAGATGTGTATACTTTCAAACCTCAAGCTATTTACACTGAAAGTCATAATAGTAAACATAAGGACGCCAGTTTTTATTACAAATTTACTTGTGATAACAAAAATAACAATCCAAAACTTGAATTAACTATTTATCCTACTTCAGATGTTAATCAAATGGTAACTCTTGTTGCAGTAATTATATTATTTGTATTAGTATGCATCCTTGTTGGTATGTGTACCGATAATAACAGTAGAAATAATAATGATTTTGCTTTAGGATATATTCTTGGAAATTATGGTTCAAATTCAAACAGTAGGACTTATTGCGAGTAAAAAAAATTGAAATGAAAAACTTTTTTTATATTATTTATAAATATGCCATCAAAAGACGATAAAATTGGTAATCGTGAAAGTAAAAAAGACTCTAAAAAAAGACAAAGACAATGTAAAATATAATCAAAAACATATACGAATACAATGAGAATTGAAAAAAAATACACAACAAAAGTAAGAAAATAAAAATAATAATAATAAATAAAATTGATTAAAATTATTTATAATTTTTTATTGTAACAATCTAAGAAATATGGGCGCAGGAATTCTACCAGTAGCTTTATATAGAGGGACACTATTTCTACTATTAGGACAAGAACGTCATAATAGATTATGGTCTGATTTTGGTGGTAGTTCACATAAAGGTGAGAAACCATTTAAAACTGCAATTAGAGAAGGAACAGAAGAACTAAATGGATTTTTTGGAACAGAAGAAGAAATGGAAGAAGAAATTAATAATAATATGGTCTTATCAATTTGTTATGATAAATACACAACTTACATTTATCGCTCTAAATACAATAAAGATTTACCAAAATATTTCACAAACAATCACAGATTCATTGAAAAACAAGTACCACAAATTGTTGATAACAAAACTAATGGACTTTATGAGAAAAAAACAATTGGATGGTTTCCTATTAGTAAATTTAGAAACGATCGCAACACAGCAATGCTACGACCTCATTATCAAAACCATATTAAATCGATTCTAAAAAATGATCAGTTTATCATGAGACAAATTGAGCAAATTGAGAATAGTTAAATTATTTATGATTTTTACGACGTTTTCTTGTTTTACGCTTTTTACCTTTTTTTTTACGTGTTTTTTTACGACCTTTAGCTGTATCCATAGAAGATGACCCTTTATCTTCTTTTTTTTCTTCTTTTTTTTCTCTTTCGTCTTCTCTAAGTGCATGTAAAAATGTATCTTCTAATTTAAATCTTTTCGCAGGATTTAAACCAGAAGAACCTCTTTTCAGTGATTTTCTTTTATCAATTATACTTTGTAATTCTCTAAATTTACTCATTTAATATGTAATAATAAAAAATTTAAATCCTAAATATTATTTAATGAATAGTGATTCATTAAATAAATCCGACATAAATAATTATGGTATTGTTTATACACCTAATAATTTAGTAGATGAAATTTTAGATTTAATACCTGAAAAATATTTCAAAATGAAACACCTAACTTGGCTAGATATTGGTGCTGGTAAGGGCGCGTTTTCACTCAATTTGTATAATAGATTAATTAAAAATCTCTCGGACCAATTCGAAAATACTGAACAATGCAAACAACATATTATCAAAAATATGTTATTTATGATTGAAATTTATCCCCTACATATTGATTATTTAAAAGAATTATTTACAAATGAAGCAAATATTATAAATAAATGCTTTCTCTCGTTAAACCAATACGAATATGATAAATTTGATTTTATAATCGGAAATCCACCTTACAATATAAATGGTTCAATAAAAACACCAACAAATAATAATCTTAAAAAAACAGACGATGGTAAATGTGTTTATGTAGAATTTATTAATAAAAGTTTAAATTTACTTCACGAAGGAGGATTTCTTAATCTAATTATACCTTCTCTCTGGCTTAAAACAGATAAAGCAAATCTTTACAATACTTTAACAAATTTACAAATTCATAAAATAAAATGTTTATGTAGTTCTGACAGCACTAAAGCTTTTAAATATCAAGCTCAAACACCAACTTGTTTTTTTTTAATTGAAAATCATGATACAAGTGAATGGGATTATAAACCCATCAAAATTTATGATAAAATCGAGAGAGATTTTATAAATTATTCATTAAAACCTAATAATCCAATACCAATAAATGGTATAAATATATTAAAAAAATTACAAAATTATATAGATTCTGTAGGTACACTAAAATTTAATAAAACAAATACTCCTCCAAAAAAAATGATTCTCTCCGAAACAAGTGGAGAGAATTGTAAATTTCCCAATATTAAAACCTGTTATTTGGACGGAGTAGAAGCAAATATAGTCTTTAATTATTCAAATATAAAATCACAATATTGTTTGAAAAAACCTAAACTAATATTACCTCACAAAATGTATGGAATACCTTATTTTGATAAAGAAGGTATTTATGGAGTATCCACGAGAGATAATTATATAATCTCAGGTTTCGATTATAATATTGAAGAATTAGAAGAGATTCAATACTTTCTCTCCACCAAATTCACATTATTTATATTTTTATGCTGTAATTATAGAATGAGATTCCTTGAACGTGCAGCATTTAGTTTTATACCTGTTACAACAAAAATACCAAATTTTCCAAAATTAAAAAATATAGATAGAGAGAATCGTGATAAATTACTTTATAATTTCTTTAATCTCTCCACCAAAGAAAGAGAATTTATAGAAAATAATTTTAAAAACTATAAATTCTTTGTTTAATTAATAACCATTTCATTCATTGACTCTTCCGTTAATTCCATAATAATTCTATATCCCCAATCTATATAATATTCACTTAATATTCCTTTGTACTTTTTAATCGCATTTCTTATATAATTTATATTACCACTTTGTATTGATAAATCAATTTGATATAAAAAGTCATATTCAGGATTATCGTTGGTTTGTTCCATTTTAAATAATAAAAATAAAATAAATTTTATATCAATTTATTTTTTTTAAAATTGATATAAAGAGAGAAAATATATTTTTATAGTAAAATGCTTAGATATAGCATTAGACGTTTAAATACTGCTTTAAAAGAAAATCCTTGTGATTATTATGATTATGTAATAAAAATTCCTGATAATATAAAATTACCACCAAAACCGAATTTACCAAAAGATCTAAAAAATGAACCTAAAATAGCAGAAAATTCTGGAAGTATTTGTAATGAATGTTTTGGAAGTGGATGGGTTACAGATACAAAAAGTGAATTAGATTTTGGATTTAATGTTAAATTTACAATTTGTAAAAAATGTAATGGTACAGGATTTCTTTAAATATCAATTGAATTAGATGATTCTAAATTTTTAAAATAAACATTTTCAAATTCATACAATTCTTTTATTTTTGGATTATTTATATATGTTTTTTCCATAAAATCTTTTAAGTTATGAAAAATGTTATATTTTTTACAAATTTCAATTGAAGAAATATAGCATGATATTAAAGTATTTGAATTACTTATTCCAATTTTTTTTATATTAAGATACTTCAAAACATATTTTTTAAATAAAATCGTTGAAACAAATAATTCAAACATATACGGTTCCATATAAATATTATTCATAAATATAAAATTGTACACTGTAATTATTATTTCATCACAAAAAGGCTCTCTAAATTCAGTATTTAAATCTTTTAAATATTCTTCAAATTTACATGTAAATTCATTTTTAGTCATGATGTCTTGAATTTTACAATTATCATATACCATTTCTAATATAGATTTAATATCTAAAATATCATTATAATAAGTCATAAGTTTGAAAACTTCCTTATAATTATTAATTGAAATATATCCAAAATCATAAATAACAAGTTTGTAAAAATCACCATGTTTTATAACTTTCCAATTACATTCATGCAAATCTGAATGATAATAATCTAGAAAAAAAAAATTATCTTTTAAAAACAAATTTAACAAATTTACAATATTATATTTTTGCATTAAACTTATATTCATAGTATCAAATTTAATTCCATCTATAAATTCCATAATTAAAATGCTTTTAGTTGCACGTAAAGGTTCTGGTATCAATATATATTCATTTTCCTTATAAACATCATAAAAATATTTCATATTATTATATTCATTTAACATAACTGTTTGATTTTTTAAATTTTCAAAAAAACTATCAAATATAAAAATTGTATCATAACGCTTCAAAAAAAACAAATTATTAACTAAAAATTTATATAATTTAATATAAAAAATTGGAAAAATTAATTGATATTTTATATCTGGATGTACTACTTTTATAGCAACCATTTTATAATTATAATAACCTTTATAAACTTGTGCTATTGAACCAGATTTAATATCATATAAATCAGCTAATGCTATAACTTCATTAAAATCTTCTTTAAATTCTTTTGTAAATATTTTTTTTGTATAGTTTAAATCATGTATTTTACAATCTTCATAAAAAGTATTAAAAATATCATATAATGTTTTACTATTTTTAAAATCTAATATTTCTAAATTTGTATTTAACCATTGAACTATTTTAATTAAAATACAACCATTCCAATTTATAGTACAATATAACCATTTTAAAAATTTATCATTTATTTTATAAGTAAATTTGTAATTCAATAAATTTAACACTAAAACATTTAAAAATAAATTAAAGTATACAAAATATTTACAGGTTTTATAAATATCAACTATAAAATTACTCATATAATATTTATAATAATTAAAATTTAATATTAAAATTAGTTTTATATATTTTATAAAACATGCGCGATTACATAAATGATATAAAAACTATATTATTTGATTACTTAAAACATGAATACAAAAAATATCTAAATAATAACAAAATCTTATGCATTAAAAAATCAAATATTCATAAAATCATAGAAACATTTTATATAGATAATATTAAAGATTTAAAAACAGAAATTCGTAGACAAATGAGGGAAAAATACAAAAATGATTACCCATGTGGTACTATCGAAAATATAATTTTAGATTTATTTCAAGATAGTGATAGCAATATTGAAAAAGTTGTTAACGAAATAAATTATATCCAAGACAAAAATTATCTAAATTTAGAAATACCTATTATCAATGAATCACTAAATTTAAATATTTCAAACAAAGATGGTTATATTATTATTAATCATGTAAAAGATACACTTGAATCAAATATAAAAGAAATATACAATACTATAACTAAATACAAATTTATCTATTCAATTAATAATAAAATTCTAGACGATTTTAATGAAGATGAAAAAATTAATATTATCAAAAATGAAATTAAAAATACAAAAAATATAAACTTAGGAGTTTATTACTTAAAAAATAATGTAGAAACATTATAGTTTACTAAAACTATCATTACAACCAAAACTACAATACAACCTAAATATAAAGATCTTATTTTTTTTTGATTGATATTTTTCTGCTTTTCTTAATTCAACATTAGCTTTAGTTACATGACTTAAACTATTATTTATATTTGTTTCTATATTATCGATTAGTTGACCTTGACAATAGTTCCTGATTTAATTGAAGTGCTTGTAATTCTTGATTCATAATAATATAAATAATAATACACTATTATTTATATTTTTTTAAAAATTGAATAAATTTATTGAGTAAAATATTACTATGCAAAATGGAAATATGTGTAACACGATTCAACAATGAAACATACTCAGAAAATAAAAAATTTAGAGAAAATAATAATATTATTTGCATCTACCCCTCACCAGTTAAAATAACAGACAATATATTACCCAATCAAGAATTAATTGTTTTAGAAATGAACAATTCTACTAATCATATTGAAGGTATCGGTTTAATCAAAAATAAACTTTATTTAAAAGAAAAATACAAAATTTATAGTGATAGAAACTATAACAGATACAGTTACAAATCAAAATATAGAATCGATAAAAATGAATTTACTACCTACGAATTAATTATTATTAAAAAACTAGAAGATCTAATATTTAAATCAGCATTTCACTGCAAAAGAGGTCAAGGAATACAAATTATACCAAAACACATTAAAACTGATAAAGAATTTAACTATTGCAAAATTTTAAATGATTATATAAAATTACGATTTAATAAATAAATGTATTTATTATATAATTATGAATGCTAATATAAATACAAATTTAGATGATTACAGTAATCAAGAATTAGAAGAATTATTAGAATTACCTTACTATTACACAAAAGATGATGTAATCAATACTATAAATTTTCTAAACAATAACTATTTTCAAAATAACGAAAACCTAAGTGAATTTTTTGAAAATATTCAAAACAGATTATTAGATAACTACAACGAAAATCATAACGAAAATATTTTACCTGATTTTGCTAATATTGTTGAAACTATGGATAATATGAATACTAATAATAATAATGAAGATAATAATGATGATAATACAAGTACAAATAATTTATTTACACAAGAAAATGATAGTTACAATATTTATGATTTAATTCAAAGAGATGAACAACATATTGAAAATTATAATATTTCCAATCATTTACATTTTAATACTTTATTTAGAACCAAAAATAATTCATTATTAGAAACAGCGGTTCCAGCAACAAATAGCAATTTTTTATTATCATCTCCTATAAATAATATAAGCAGAATCAAATTAGCATCTATTAATATAAAAAAACCACATTTAATTAGCTCATCTAAATCTAATAATACTTTCATCATTAAAAAATTTGCCACAATAAATGGTGTAACATCCTGCGATTTTTCAAATTCAATTGTAATTGAAGATGGATATTATGATGACCCAAAAACTCTTGAAAATTATTTAAATTATAATTATTTCGATAATTCATCTACTGATATTAGTTTTCTTAAAAATATACATTTTTCAATTAATGAAAACTCAAATAAAATATTATTTGAATTATCCAATAATTATTTAACAAACTCATCTACTACAGATGCATCTTTTGTTTATTTCTCTCTTGACTTTAGAACTAATTATACAAAATATTATTCATTAGCAACTATTTTAGGTTTTGATTTTAATAAAACTTCATATTTTTATACTTCTATTAATGATACTTGCAATAACAGATTATATAATTCAAAAATTAATTCAACTTTCACTTTTTCTAACAAAGGTAATACTGAATTATTCTTTTGCTTAGATGAATTTCAATCTAATATTGTCGAAACACATAAACTATTTTTAAATAATAATATGTCCACCCAAAAAATCCTTGCTAAAATTAACGGCTCTCTTGGAACTTCACAAACTAACTATTACATTAATGAAACATATTCAATCGCAGACACTCGTAATGACCACATAAGACAATATGATGGACTTATTAATCTTCTTAATTTTAATATAAAAATTATAGATTATTATGGTAACATTGTAAATACTAATATAAATGAGGACTTCACATTTACATTAGAAGTAACGATTAATAATAGTAGACTAATCAAAGATAAAAAATTAGTATCTTACCATGACGATAATTAATTCATTCAATACTTTCTGCTAATTCTACTCCCTCAGTTTCAACTTCAACATCCCTTAATGGTGGTTTTACTACTACATCACTAATTTAAATTGTTTCTTTAATTACATTTATTTCAGATTCGGGTGGAGGTGGAGGTGGAGGTTTTGTTACTGTGATTACAAAACTATCTTCTGCTACATCTGGAACCGCTTGTTCTCCATTCAAGTATTTAGCTTTGAATGCTGTAATTGATTTTCTTGACAATGGTGGTGCCTCTTGCTGTAATCTTTCATATTCTTTTAATGCATATGCTGTTAATACATCTACAGGATCACGATCTTCTCTCGACATATTCATCTGCATTGTAATATATCTGTAAAATGTACCAAATTGTTTAGCAACTGATGCATGATCTGCTGCTTTTTCTTCAGCATTATAGAATTTTTTTAATGACTGAATTAATGCTGAAACTAATCCAATACCTCCAACTACATATAATATTCCATTTTTAACATCTGGATCTTCTAGACTTGTAGCAACCAATGAAATTGATGATGCAACACTTGTAACTAATATACCAGTAAGAGCTAAATCATTTGCAATTTTTTTCCAACCACCGCTTGAATGAGCATGCATAAATCTTAAACCCGCGGCCTTTTCACCCCAATCCGCAATTAGTTTCTCCATATTATCAGACCATGATTCCGCATTAACACGCTTTCTAATATCACCAAGACGGGCAGAAACAAGCGCTTCTTGTTCTCCAGCACCTAAATTGGCTAAGTCGCCCTGGCCACCCATTTTTTATAATAATACGCAACAAAAAAAAATATATTTTATTAAATTGTCTTATTTATAATACAATAATCAAGTCAAGTAATTTTTAAAAAGATTTATATAGAGAATTTCCTATATTAATAAACAAAATTAACCCAATTACTATAAAATTTCTTTTAATTCGTAAATATCTTTGACCAATAAACCCAAATAATAGAGACGATATAAGAAGATAATTATTTAATACTACTTTGTAAATATAATTTAAACATTCATAACAATTAATTACTGTAAAATATACAAAATTTAATGTATTAGAACCATAATATATACTATTGTCAAGTAATTTCTCCAAACCAAAATAATTTATAATAAATATTAAGAAACATAGACTCATAAAATTAAAATACAAAATCTTCAATAGTATTCTGTACTTTTTTTCTAATTTTTGATAATCTACATTTTTTTGTATACATTTTTCACGCAATTTAGTCACTCTATTAGTCCAATATTCTTCCCTTTGTTCTGTTTTTGTTTCAAGTTTTTCATTTTCTAACATTGCAGTTTTATGATCCAAATCAATACTTTCAACGTAATTTTCTAATTTTTGAATATTTGATTCATATTCAAACTTTTCGTGATCTTTTAATTTAATAAATTCATTTACAGCATCTACATATTCACTGATCAAATGTACGTAAAATTCTGATGTTTTATCCTTTTTTGTATATTCAACTCGAATTGGAAATACCTCTTTTCCTTTTAATAAATATTTTTTCAAATCTTCCAACCTGTTTACTCTTAATGCTTTTTCTAATTCTAATTTTGCTGTATGTTTACCCAAATCAATCAAAGCATTTTGAGTTGCAAGAACACTTGCAGCTTCTGCTTCTTCTCTAGTCAACATAATCTACCAAAAAAAATAAAAATAAAAAAATATTTATCAATTTTATTTTTAGTTTAATTTTAATTATATACGCATCAATGTAAATATCTCATTTCCACAACTATATTCATGAGTTACTAGTGACAATCCAACCATTCGAAATAAACTTTTTATTTCATCTATCTTGAAAATATAATAATATCTCTCAAACATCTTACCATAAGAATTCCATAACACAATATTATTTCCATAATTATTAAATTTTCTCCTTGTTTTTTGAGGCTGATTAATTGACCAAACAGACAGCAAAATTTTACCTCCTGGTTTTACCAATCTCTTCATCTCTTGTAATGCCTCTATCCTATTTTCCGGTGTAGATAAATGATGAAATACCGCAATACAAATTATACCATCCACCTTTTCACTTTCTAAATTCACTTTTGTCATATTACAATTTATAACATCTAAACCTTTTTGATTACAAATTCTAACAAAATTTTCACAATTATCAACTCCAATAAATTTAATATTCTCATGATTCATATTTCTACCATTACCACAACCTAAATCTAATACCAATGAATTAGATTTTAGTTTATTCAAATAATCTTCTACCCAAGTCCATTTATTTACTCTAGTAACATCAAAATGTTCTGCTATTTCTTGATATACTTCATTCACTTTCGTCTTTTCTAACATAGTTTGCATGTTGTTTATTATTTAAAAAATATTATTTTTTTCAATTTTAAAAAATTGAAAACATTAATATTTTTATATTCTAAGATACACCCAGTCAAATGACAACCAACAACGTCGTCATCGAGTGTATCACTTGCCCTATTACTCTTACACCTATGCATAACCCTGTCACCGCTCCAGACGGTCAAACTTATGAAAAGGAAGCAATAGTCAAATGGTTGAGTGAAAAAGGAACTTCACCACACGATAGACGAGTAATGGCTGCTAATGAACTACAAGTTAATGCTGCTATTCGTTTCCTTTGTGATAAATATCATAGTGGAGAAATTAAAGCACCAGAAACTCCAAGAGCTAAAGCTGCAATTTTTAACAACTCTATAAAGTTAAATTGTGATGTATACAAAAGAATTACTACTAATGATAATCATGTAATGATGACTTTTGAAGTAGATGAATCTAATGACCATCTACAGTCTCTTCCTGAAGATGAAAGATATTTATCTCAAGATCTTATTCTTATAATAGATCGTTCTGCTTCAATGAATGCTGCGGCTACATCTCAAGATTCTAATGGTAATAATAGAGAAAGTGGTTGGTCAGTTCAAGATGTTGTTAATCATGCTGCTTGTACTATTATTAAATCAGTAAATTCTGATACCAGAATTGCTGTTATTGCATTTGATAATTATATTGAGGAAATTGTTCCATTAACACTTATGACCGAAATGAATAAGTCAACTACTATTGCAAAAGTAAAAGAAATCAAACCCAGGGGACAAACTAATCTTTGGGGAGGAATTGAGAAAGGAATTTCTATTCTTGATGAGCGCGATGATAAATCCAGAAATGAAAATATTGTGGCTCTAACAGATGGTTCTCCTAATATTTCTCCTGCTCGAGGAGAAGTTGATACTCTTAAAAAAGTGCGTGTTAAGAAAAACTTTACCGCTTCAATTTATACAATTGGTTTTGGATATAATCTTAAAGAAGGTCTACTTTATGATCTTGCCAAAGCAGGTAATGGAGGACATGGACATATTTCAGATGGAGGTATGATTGCTACTGTAATGTGCAATTTTATTAGCACAATTTTAACAACAATTGTTTCAAACCTCCAACTTCATGTAAAAACTCAATTTCAAAATCATGTTTCACCTGATTTTATGTTAGGAGATTATGAAACAAACATTTCTCCTAACAACGAAACAATCTTTGATATTGGAACAGTTCAGATACAGCAAACCCGCGATATTATTATGAATTTTAATCCAAATGAAAAATACGAAATCTATTATACTTACAAAATTGGCGGTCAACTGTATACCAGCAATACTATTAATATTGATGCATCAAATTGTAATGGAGTTGCTATTCCCAAAAATATTACTGTAGACATTCATAAAAACCGATATGATGTTGTAAATTCTGTTCGAAAAATGATTAATAACAATTTAGTTAGTCAATATGATAGTTCACGTGAAATTCAACTCCAACTTGAAAATCAATTTGAAGAATTTTCAAAAGTATCAGATGATAATCTAACTCATGGACTTCTAAATAATCTAAAGCAAGTTAATGGAGATAAAAATTCAGGACAAATTAACATGGCTGTAACTAATGAAAGTTACTTTAATAAATGGGGTAAGTTTTATCTAGACCAGGTTTGTCGTTCTCTTAATAATCAGCAAAAACCAAATTTTAAAGATAAGGGAATGCCTTTTGGTGGTCCTACATTCGAAAATCTAATTAACCAGGCAGGTGATATCTTCAATTCTCTACCTCCACCTGAACCATCTCTTATTAACAGAACTCGTCAATATAATCCAAGTGCACCATATACTGGAATGCAAGGTGAGCAAACTCCTCAACGTCCAATGTTTATGGCCAATCTAAATAATGCAGGTCGTGGATGTTTTGATTCAAATTGCACAATTACTATGGCTGATGGTTCCACCAAAATTCTAAAAAATCTTAACAAAGGAGACAAAATTCTATCTTGCGATCTTAATAATATTTCACAAATTGCCTCAATTGTTTGCATTCTTGAAATCAAAATTACATATGGAATTCGTGAATTTGTAGATTTTGAAGGTGGACTCTATATTACTCCCTGGCATCCTATCAAATACCAAAATGAATGGGTATTCCCTGCTAATATTAGGGCACCAGTTATTAAAAGTTGTAATTCAATTATTACTCTTGTATTAGATAATCATCATATTGGATTTATTAATGGGCATCAGTGTATTATGCTCGGCCATAATTACAAAAATGGAATCCTAAATCATCCTTATTATGGAACCAATGCAATCATTAATGATATGAAAAATCATTACGGATGGGAAAGCGGAAAAGTAGTTCTAAATGATAGTTCCATTTCATTTATTAAAGAAAATGAAATGACCTCATCTATTAAAATTGATTGTTCTACTACACCTGTTGATGTATATTAAAGATTCATAGGAGGAAATGCATTTTGTCGAGTTACCTTTGGCACATTAATAGGAAGACTTCTAAATATATGTTCATCTAAAATAACTTCATTAGACATATCACTAATAACAGAATTACTTTCTTGTATTACATTTATTTTTTTTTCCAATTCATTTATTTTTAAAGCTAATGAATTTACAATTTTTACCAAATTTTCAAATGATAAAGAATCTGATATGATATGATCCATATACATATTTACATACTTTATTTTTAAATACATTCAAATATATTAAATGTATTTAAAAACAAATTATAAATTTATTAATATTATGGTGGCAATTGGAATAGATTTAGGTACAACCTATTCTTGTGTTGGTGTATGGAAAAATCAACAATGTGAAATCATCGCTAATGATCAAGGTATGAGAACAACTCCTTCTTATGTTGCTTTTACTGAAACAGATAGATTAATCGGAAATGCAGCAAAAAATCAATCTTCTCAAAATCCAGAAAACACAATTTTTGATGCTAAACGCCTAATTGGAAGAAATTTTAATGATTCATCTACTCAAAATGATATTAAACATTTTCCATTTAATGTAATAGACAAAAACAACAAACCCATTATTAAAGCAAATTATAAAAATGAAGAAAAACACTTTCAACCTGAAGAAATTTCATCTATGATTTTAGTTAAAATGAAAGAAATTGCTGAAGCATATTTAGGTGAAACAGTAGATAGCGCCGTTATTACAGTTCCTGCATACTTTAATGACTCTCAAAGACAATCTACTAAAGATGCTGGTGCTATTGCTGGTCTTAATGTTCTTAGAATTATTAATGAACCAACTGCAGCTGCTATTGCATATGGATTAGATAACAAAGATACCTCTCAAGAAAGAAATATTCTTATTTATGATCTAGGAGGCGGCACCTTTGATGTGACACTCTTAAGTATTGAAGAAGGAGTTTTTGAAGTAAAAGCCACGGCCGGCGATACAAGATTAGGTGGCGAAGATTTTGATACTCGACTTGTCCAACATTTTACACAAGATTTTAAAAGAAAACATAAAAAAGATATTACAGAAAATAAACGTTCCCTAAGAAGACTAAGAACTGCTTGTGAAAATCTTAAAAAAACATTATCTTCTTCCACTCAAGCTACTATTGAAATTGATAGTTTATTTGATGGTATCGATTATACAAGCAGCATAACTCGTGCAAGATTTGAAGAACTTTGTGGTGATTTATTTCGTAAAACTTTTGAACCAGTTGAAAAAGTAATAAAAGATTCAAAAATTAGTAAATCTAATATTCACGAAGTAGTCCTTGTTGGAGGTTCCACTCGTATTCCAAAAATTCAAAATCAACTAACTGATTATTTTAATGGCAAAGCTCTTAATAAATCAATTAATCCCGATGAAGCTGTCGCATATGGTGCTGCCGTTCAAGCAGCTTTACTTTCTGGAGTGAAGGACTCTAAAATTGATGACCTTCTTCTTCTTGATGTAGCACCTTTATCATTAGGTGTTGAAACAAGTGGTGGCGTTATGACTAAAATTATTGAACGCAATTCTACTATTCCCACTAAAAAATCACAAACTTTCAGCACATATTCCGATAATCAACCTGCTGTTACAGTTCAAGTTTTTGAAGGTGAAAGACAATTTACAAAAGATAATAATAAATTAGGTGAATTCACTTTACAAGGAATTCCTCCCATGCCTCGTGGTGTGCCTCAAATTGAAATTTCTTATGATTTAGATGCCAATGGAATCCTTACTGTTTCTGCAATTGAAAAATCAACCGGAAAATCAGATGAAATTAAAGTAACTAATGATAAAGGACGTCTTTCAAAAGAAGATATTGAAAAAATGGTTGCTGATGCAGAACAATTCAAAGAAGATGATGAAAAAGCAAAAAAAATGATTGATGCACGCAATAATTTTGAAGGATTAGTTTATCAAATGAAATCAACATTAAGTGATGAAAAATTATCATCTATGATTGATTTTAAATTAAAAACCGAGTTAGAAAAAGTAATTCAAGAAAATACACAATGGCTTGATTGTAATAAAATGGCTTCCAAAGAAGAATATGAATTAAGAACAAAAGACCTGCAAGAAAAAATGAAACCCCTTCAAGAAAAAATGATGGCTGGAATGTCTGGCGTTCCTAATATGTCCGATGATTTACCCAAAACTAACCCAAGTGATGAAACCACTCACGGAACACCCAGATTTGTAGATATTGATGATGTAGATTAATACAAAGATCTATTGCTGTAATTATCACTACCAATCGCACAATTTATACAACAACAAACTACAATGATAACTAAAATAATACCAATAAGCATACCAATACGATAATGATAATTTCCATTATCTAAGGTCCTACAAAATTCATGAAAATCATAACCATAATCATCTACATAACTAACATTTTCTACAATCTTCATATTACTGGCATCGATAGTTGATTCAATATTAAAATTTTCACTTACAATATAATAAATACATTCTTTAGTGCCGTCATCCACCTGTTTAACATAATATGTAATATTAAAAGTATAATAATTCTCATTTACATAAAACAAATTTTCTACTCCATCACTAAAATGACCGAAAATTAAATATGTTGCAATTACAGATGTCGCTACATGATGAGGATTATATGACTTATGTGTGCTATGACTACTATGTGTAGTGTGTGTACTATGGCTAGAGTGTCCACTATGACCTCCGTGGCTATGAGCCATAACAACTGGAATCAGCATAATCTTTGCAAACGTATTCATATTTGCTTTTAAAAATTAAATTAAAAGCAAATATTTTAATCAATTTTTTTTATAAATTAATTTTTTATTTTATGTATGAACATGTTCTAATGTTTGAACTGTACCAATTTCTAATTCTGGAATCTGTATTCCTTCTCTTGCATTTGCATGATTTCTTGTAAATGTATGAACGTGTGCAATAGCTCGATGTCTCATTACTCCACAAGAAATTGATACAATAATTAATACCACAACTAAAAGACATAAACATACTACCAAAATAGGATATAATAAAACACTATTATCATGTGAATGGTCTTCTTCATGTATATCTTTCTTTAAACAAAAACTATAATCAGAATTTATATGAACTAATGCACTATGAAATGTAACATTTTCATAGTTTAAAATTGTATAATTTAAATTATTTACTACCTTTGAATAATATAAACATTCTAATGTATGATCTGTGCTATCATGCAGCTCAATATTATTTGCATAATTAACAATAGTATAATTATTATTAATTCCATCTAACACAAATCTATTTTCAATTTCATTTTCAAAATTACTAAAAATTAGATAATTTTTTACCGCCGAATTTCCTACATATTCAATACTAAAACCAGTATCACTATGTGAAATTCTATAACTATGTTGAGAAGAATGGCCATCACTTACACTATGAGCATGACTATGTTCATGATCTAAATCACCATTTACAATACAAAATAAGAATAACAGATTTACAATTTTCATAATATGTTATTTAGTAACAAGTTTTTATATTTTTTTAGAATATAATAAAATGAGAAGATTAATTATTTCTGACCTTCATATTGGAAGTATGTTCTCTAAAGAAAATGATATATTACGTGTATTAAAAAATGAAAATTATGATGAATTAATCTTAGCCGGTGATATAATTGATTTTATTAGAATTCCAAAATTCACTAAAAAATCTTTAGATATTTTTAATTTTTTGTTTAATTTAACCGTACCTATTATTTATATAGTCGGAAATCATGATATAGCATTTCAAGATTTCACTAATCATGAAGCTAATAATATTAAATTTTTAAAAACTTATGAATTTGAAGACAATAATAAAAAAATTCGTATTGAACATGGAGATGATTATGATAATTTCATTATAAAATGGGAATATATAATGAATATAATATGTGTTATTGCTAATTTAATTGAAAGATTTTTCCATTTAGACATGAGCAACTATTATGAAAAACATAGAACAAAACAAAGAAATAAAATCAATATTCAAAATATTATTCAAAAAAACGCAGATGTTGACATATTTATTATGGGACATACTCATAAACCAGAAATTGTAGAAAATCTTGTTAATAATAATAAAATTATTTATGGAAATACTGGAGACTGGATACAACATAAATCTTATATTACACTTGAACATGGATCCATAAAATTAATAAATCTTGAATAATACACTACTAAAATTGTAGGACAAATTAAAAAACCTACTGTAAAACTTAATGGACAACTATTTGTATTTATGTAAATCTCTATTCAAGGTGGACTTCTTAATGGTCTCTCCATTTTTTATATATTATTATTTTATATTTAATATATAAAATGAACTATTTCTTAGGTTTAACTTTAACAGGACTTATTACTGGAATATTTGCCGGATTTATTGGAGGAGGCGCAGAAATATTAATAGTTCCATTATTAACTTTTTTTGGAGTTTTAAGTTCTTTCAAATCAAGAATTGCTACCTCTTTAATTATGTTATTACCACCAATCGGAGTATTTGCAGCAATTTCACTATATAAACAAGGTTTTGGTGATATAAAAGCAGCAATGTATATGGCTTTACTTTTTACAATTGCTAGTTTCTTTTCTGCAAAATTCACAATTAAAGTTGATACCGAGATTTTAAGAAAGATTTTTGGTATTTTTACTATAATCGCTGGTTTATATATCTTTTTTAATAAAGAAAATTAACTAAAATTTGTTAAATAAATCAAAAAACCTATTACATTACAAATATTACTTAACAAATTAGTATTATCTTCTCCTAATAAAACTGCCAAAGTTTTTATATTTTCTTGTTTATCTTCTTCAATATCTTTAATATCTAAAACATTACTTGAAGCAAACATAACACAAAAATTTGGCAAATAAATATTTGGATGATACAATATTTCATAATTATTATCATGAATTACACAAGGTAATATTACACAACCTAATGTCCAAAATACAGCAATATATAAAGGCTTTAATTCACCAAAATTTTTCTTAAAATCTCTATAAAATAATGTCGATGTTAAAGCAAATAATAAAGGATACGTTTCTTCATTTAATTTCAATAAATTTAATATATATACATAACTTGCTATTATAACTAATATACTTTCATTCATATTTTCAACCAAATAATCATAATATCTCACCTTATCCTCCGAATAAACAACTAACTTATTTTCATCTTTATTATAATTTATAGCATCTAACAATCTATCTGTACCATATGTAAAAATTCCTATTGCAAATTGTAACAAAATCAAATCATTTGTAATTATATTTTCTTGATAATATGTTGTAGTAAATACATATTGCAAAATATTTAATGGAATTCCCAAATTTGAACCTATTATTGGATTATAAATCGTTGAATTTGCTAACATATTAACATTTTTATTTAGTAAAATAGATTTTTTTATTAATCCATTTGCTATAAAACCCATTAATTACTATTATTTTTTTTATTTAACTTTTAATATATATAAAATATATATGGAAACTGATAAATTACAAAAAAAAAATTTAGAATTACAATCTAATAAAGATGTTTTAATGTATTACCAAACCACTATTAGAAATGTTGCTCTTACAACTGCAGTTTCATTTGCAGCATTAGGATATTCCAGATTTTATAGAGGTAAAAGTACCATTTATGCATCTGGTTTAGTTTTAGTTTCTTTATTAATTATTTTCGCTTCTTGTATTATTAATTTAAATTTATATAACTTGATAATTAATCACACCAAAACCGATAATTCTTTAATTTCTGCTAATAACTTTTTAAGTGTTAACATATTATTTATGATATCTCATATTATAATAATTTTATTTGGTTTATACACATTTTACAGATTAATAACGGTCAATAAATTTGATTATATTTAATAAAATATTAAAAAAATATTATTAATATTTTATATGGATAAATCACCCCAAGAAAGATTGTTAAGGAGTAATACAGAAAGATTTATACAATGGTTAATTGAGAATCCTAGTAAATGGCGTCTACCTACTTACAGAAGAATTCAAATTGACAAAATTAGACCAATTAAAAGGAAAAAAAAAGAAATCACTCTTTAAATATATTCGCCCACATACCACCTATAAAATTAATATTTTTTTCAAAATAAAATACTGAGTGAACCTCATCAAATTGTAAATCTAAAAAATTAAATTTAACATCATTTACATGACAATTTATTATATTATTTTCTATTAATGATGAATCATAATATAATTTATCATATAAACCACAATTATAAAATATAACATCTGTAAATCTTATTAATTTTGAACTTAACCTGTGTGTATCAATATTATATTTACTATTATAATTAAATTCCAAATTAAAATTATTATTATCTGCATAACCCCTAATAATATCATCCTTTTTTTCAAATTTTATATTTCCTTTTTTCTTAAATAAATTATCTGGATCTAAAGATATCAAATTTGATACATAATCCATTATCAAAGTACCTTTTAAATCATTTTTATCTACAACATATGTATTTATTTCACATCTTGTTGCTGGACCATCTGTTAAAAAATCAAACACCGGACTCGTACAATTATAAATATTTATACTCAAAAAATATTCTCTGTTTGTTTTTTTTAATATTGCCGTATCTAACATATCAAAATTATTATCATTTTCTCTCAAAAAATGTTTTATTCTATTGTATTGATTATTATTCAACCGATAATTAATATATGTTGAATAAGAATTTACTAAAAATGGAGCATGTAAAACATTCTTATTTATTGGATTTGCCGTCAATGAAGGCATCCCACCCAACATAAAATTGTAAAATAATTTCAAAAAACTATTTGACACAAACATTATTATATTTATTTATATTATTTTTAAATTATCATGTTAAATATTAAATACATATTTAATATTTAATTAATATGAATAATCTTATTCAAGTTTTTGAAAATTCTATTAGTTCTAGAGTTTGTGATAATTTAATACACAAATTTGAATATAATATAGACAATAAAAAAGGAACAACTATCGGAGGATATAAACCTGAATACAAAAAAACTATGGATTTAACTTTTGGACCACACGAAAATACAGATCTTTTAGAAATATTTAATTTACTTAATTCCAAATTAACTTATTATATTAATGAATACAAAAATATTACTAATTTTCAATTATCAAGTAATTTCATATGTCAATATCATATGATGATGAAATATTTAAAAAATGACGGATTTTATGAATGGCATAATGATTTTCATTTACTCGGAACTTCTATAGCTGATGCTGATGATAAAAGTGGAACTTGTAGAATATTAACTTACTTATTTTATTTAAATACTATTGATGAAGGAGGTGAAACTGAATTTATTGACGGCACTAAAATTAAACCTCAAAAAGGCAAATTATTAATTTTTCCTGCAACTTGGCCTTACGTTCATAAAGGAAATATGCCATTGAGTTCAAATAAATATATAGTAACTGGATGGTTACTACTTAAAAATTTATAATAATAATTAAATAGTTATGACTAAATTAATTCAAAATTACAAAAATATTATTAGTAATGAACTTTGCGACAATATTATTAAAACTTTCAACAATAATATATGTCACGATTCAACTAATTCTATTAAAGAAAAATAGTAGTAAATAATATATCTAGTGCAGTATTAGTCAGTCGAAATACTAATGCTGTCTTTTGTATTATCCACAAAAATAGTAATATTTGGAAAAAATATTATAATACTTTATTACCAATTATTACCAAAGCAACCGAAAATTATATTTCTAATTTTTTACATAATCATAATAATATTACTTTTACAAATATTGAAATTTCTCCTATTTTCTATATACATAAATATATCCAAAATAAAGATTTCTTCAAAAAACATAGTGACCATGTAACAATTCTAAATTTCGGTTATAGATTCATCACTTTAATATTTTATTTAAATGATGTTATTGAAGGAGGAGAAACACAATTTATAGATGGAACCAAAATAAAAGCAATAAAAGGAAATTTATTAATTTTTCCTTCTACTTGGAGTTACGTTCATGAAGGATTAATTTCTAAAACCTCTCACAAATATATTATTTCTGCTGGAGTAAAATTTAAATTAAAAACTATTTAAAATTTTTATTAGTATATTACTAATATGGAAAATATAATTAAAAAACTTATTTGTACTTATGAAAATGTTTTAACCAATAGAATGTGTCATAACATTATTAATAAATTTAATAACTACAATAATACAAACAATACTTCTAATAAAGATTCTAATCTATCATTTTATAAAATAAATACAACATCATATGATTTTCATTTATGGAAAGAAATAGATGATGTAATTTGTAAAATTGTTGGACACCATTCAATGCTTTATAACAAATACTGCAATGACACAATCCATCAATTTACTTACAATCAATTTCAAGATGATGGATACACAATTTCTAAATATTATAAAAATACTGGGTTTCAAAATTTTAAACACGATTTTGAATGGAACCATTTGGGTGCTGCTGTGGTATCCTTTATCTTTTTTCTTAATACAATTGAAGAAGATGGTGAAGTCGAATTTATTAATGGAGTCAAAATTACACCAAAAAAAGGTAATTTAATTTTATATCCTGCTACTTGGGACATGATGTACAAACATAACATCTCTAAAAATCAAGACAAATATACTATTACTGGAAAACTATATTATAGAGATAAATAATATAAATATTATAAATTAAATTTATTAATGTCTAATTTAATTTATACAATAAATAATAGTCTTGATATATCATTTTGTAATACACTTATTACTATGTATAATCAAAAAGAAATTAAAAATAAAATACATTCTTCTAAAATTTCTGGCAATAAAATTAAACAAAAAATACGAAATAGCTCATATATTAGTGTTAATTATGACCTCCCTAACATATATTACAATATATTAAATCAAAAATTAAAAGAAGCATTCAAATTATATTTATTACATATTAAAAATTATAATATTAATCTACAAAGTTTAAATAACAAAAATTTAAAAATTATGGAAAGCCACATTTCTCTCAGCAAATATAATAAAAATGATGGATATTATACTTTTCATAATGATTTTAATGTTGATGTACAAAATGGTTATAGATTATTAACATTTATATGGTATATTAATGATGTAACTATCGGAGGAGAAACTGAATTTATTGATGGAACCAAAATTACACCAAAACAAGGCAAATTATTAATTTTTCCTTCCACTTGGACATACGTTCATAGAGGCAATATACCTATTAGTTCAGATAAATACATCATTGTTGGATGGCTTGAACTTTATTCATAATAATTCTTCTATTTTTGTTCTTAAATCTTCCAAATTAGGCACTGGAAGTGAATCATAATCTATAAATATAGGAAAATCTTGATTATAATAATTATATAAATTCGGCTGATTAGGTATCACATTCATCGGATAAGGCCAGTGACTTGTTGTTCTTCGTGTTTCAAAATATCTCTTTCTATGTCTTTGTTCTTTTTCATCATTTCCTTCCTTATTTTTTGGTAAGTAACACAAATATTGCACTAATCTCTCTTCATTACAATCCTCATTACCAGACAAATTTTGATGAAATGTTCTTGATTCCCAAACTACCAAATCTCCTGCATTTACACTCAAAATTCTTTGCGAATCTAATATAGTTTTTATATATTCAATTTCAATTACATTAAAATCTCTCGGTTCATCTATATTCATCTTCTCAAAATAATCTTCATGCAATAAATTACTTCCTTCATAAAGCTGTAATGTTCTCTCCACATTATTTGTTAAACTCACAAAAGATTGATAACAATAAACTCCCTTTTTTCTTGATGATTGATCCGTATGTGTCCAATATCTATGTTGTGATTTATATTCTTTTGGATAATAACAACATCCATCAAATGAAGTCACCAATTCATCTGTTTCCCATAATTCCTTAAAAACATTTACTATTTTTGGATTAGTTCGCACTAACCAAGCAAATCTTTGATTCCCTACCTGATGATGTTTAAAAATACCATTAAAATCTATCATAGAATGTAATTCTCTCAATTTTGGTACATCATCTAACCATTTATTAAATTCATTTTTATATTCATTCACTTCTTCCTCTGATAACAAATTTCTAAATATTGTATATCCTTTTTCTGCTAATTCTTTTTTATGTTTTTCCATATTAAATAATTTAATTACATTATCTTTATATTTATAATATATAATGTACAACTATTCTGGTATTAAATATTTTATGTATATTACAAGTCTCAATAATAATTTATATTTACCTGCTGAAATAAGAAAAATTATTTGGAAAGAATGTCATTCACTTAAAATTATTCAATGTTGGATTTGTAATAAAGTATTAGTTAATTTTAATGTTAATATCTTACATAAAGACGACGAAAATTCTATTCAAAATTATAGTATTATTAATGGAATTACCAAATGTAATAAATGTTTTGTAGATTAATACATAAACATTTAATATTTATATAATTTACAAATGAGGTCATTATTACATTTTTTATTTATTTTGCTACCAGTCCAATCTTCTTACATCTTCAGCTATCCTGCTAACATTTATAAAAAAAAATTTAATGATAAAATCATCAAGATTTATGAACCTGAAAATATAGAGAAAAAACATCTTGAATGTTTACTATTCTTTACTGGAGCAAACTCATTTATACCTGGAGATATTTATAACAATTTTATTAGTTCATTAGTTGATTATAAATATTCCGTAGCTGTTTTACCAAATGACCTTCAAGCCTCATATGAATACATTCGAACCATTGAAAACGAATATTCATCTATTATACCAATGGCACATTCATCTGGCTGTGTTAATGCTATTAATTTAGCAAATAATTTTAAAAACATTGAAAAAGCCATTTTTTTAGACCCTGTTGATAACAGTAAATTGTTTAATGTATTTAATAATATTCAAAATGAAAAATTATTTTATTTAAAAGATTTACTAATTATTACAGCCGAAAAATCCTACAAATGGTCTCTTGACCCTTTTATTCTTCCATTTATACCTGCATTTCGTCTTACTATGAAAAAATTACTTTCTTTAAAAAGCGACCTCAATGTTGAATATATTGAATCTGAAGAACACGGACATTGTGACCTTCTTGACCCTTTATGGGCCGATTTAATGCATGGAACTATCGCTAAAGGTGTTGATAATCGTGACTACAAAAATCTTCAATTATATCATATTTGGTTAACTCAACAAGTTCACAATTTCATTTTTAGAGATGAAAATGAGAACAATTATAGTCCATGTAGTTTTGAAGATCCCAGTGAAGATAGTTATTAATTATTCTTTTAATATTAAATATGCACCAATTGCTACAAAAACTATTCCAACATAATTTTCTCTTATCATTTTAAGCTTTAACATATATAATGATGCCAATGTTAATATTGGTAAATATATTGCTAATCCTAATCCATCCATTTTACCCAAATTTAATTTATTTACAATCGCATTATACCAAACAAAAATTCCAAATAATAAATTTAATGCAAATAATATTATAAATAAATAACTCTTATCTGGTTTAAATATTATATCTTTTGGAAAAAAAACCAATAATACCAATACCGATATTAAATATGTATTTATTATTATCTTACGTAAATCATATTTCTCAGCCAAATATTTTGAAAATATTACATCAAATAAATAATGTATAGATTAAGCTAATGAATAATACACCCAATATATTAATATATAATTATAAAACTTTATTTACTATTATTTCAAATAACTCTTCTGGTAATTTATAACATTCCAAAAAATTATTATAAATACTCATTACCATTTTATTATTGTATTTTTTTGTATATTTATTTATAAATTCTGCTTCTAAATATTCCTGTAGAAAATTTTTAAATCTTAATCCTGGATTCCAATTTACAGGACAATTATAACTTGTACAACAAAAACACTTACTATTTTTATTTTCATAATTTAAAAATAGTGGTTGTTTTCCCGATTCTATTACATAAAAAAAATATAATATTTTACCATCTACTTTTTTTGTATTTTTACACAATACATTTAAATACTTACACCATCCTAATTTACTAAAATTGTATTTTATTATATTTAGTGGCTTAAATGGATAATCATTTGGCGCCATATATTCTATTAAACTTTTTCCATTTTTTACTATTTCTATATGTAAATTACTATCTTTATTATAACCATTATCCATTAAAAATGTATTTATTTTTATAGTATTATAAAAATCATTTTCTCTTTTTAGTAAATTATCAAATACATATTTTTTATCTAAAAAATATTCTAATTCTTTATTTACTCTTTTTAAAGTCATGCTACTCATTATTATATTATAGCATTATGTCTTAAAACTAATTAATACATTATTATTTGTTACTTTACAAATACAACTATTTGAAATTGATACTTTACCATTTCCTGGAATCGAATTCATAAATGTTTGTATTCCCTTCTTTGATGGAGTATTTTTTCCATAACGATAAAACAATTTCGCAAAAACTAAATTCCAAAAACACAACGGATGTTTCAAATAATTTTCAACATTAAAATATACATTATCACTATGTCCATCATAATTATGTTTTACTGATTCTAAAAATGGATCAATCAACTGCTTCATAATTAACATATTCCATTCATCTGATTGCCTCGCCAAACCAATTAAATTTTCTTTTACATTTTCACCAAATGTATCTTCCAAACTACTATGAACTTTATTTCTATATTTACCTCTTACCGACCAATCCGGAGTTGTATCTTTAAAATACGGAACATTATTATTATTTGCAAATTTATATACACTTTCTTTATAAAAATTTATCATCGGACGAACCATTTTTACATCATTTACTACATTTGTTTCCTTTATTACAGCCAAATCTAATACATTCCGTCCTCTACACACATTTGCTACTATATTTTCAACAATATCATCTTTATGATGACCAAGCAATATTTCATCACAACTTTCTGCAGCTAAAACTTCCTTATATAAATCAAATCTTATTTTTCTTGTATATGATTCATAATCACTTCTCTTAATTGAACCCCTTTTTACATGATCAATACTTTTTACATATAACTTAATTCCATTATATTTACACCAAACTTCCATAAATTTCTGCTCATCTTTTGTTTCTTCACGATTATTATAATTAATATGAATTCCAACCACTTCATAACCTAAATAACATAAAATTGTTGCTAATACCATCGAATCTACACCACCAGATAAAGACACAAGATATTTTTCCTTATCATATAGCTTAACATATTTTCTAAAACAAATCAGCATTTCATCATCTTCAAATACTTGATTTGAAATTTTGTTATTATTGTATGGAATATATTCCAAAATATTTTCAAATTTCGAAAAATCAATATTACTAAATGATCCCCATACATTTAAAAGAAACATCTTTCTATCTATCAATATTAAAATTTTTTTTTAAATATCAATTTTTACAAAATTATTTTACACCTTTGGAAATTTAAAATGCCGACTTTATGTTGTAATTAATTAATTTTTTATTATTTTAATTTTATTTATGCAATAATCTAAATAAAATTAAAG
>CEQL01003699.1_pt1 | contig 25786 bp, 26 predicted proteins | sample 356281 | NCBI WGS metagenome assembly CEQL01 (sample SAMEA2621203, study PRJEB7988) | marine metagenome | biome: marine biome (ENVO:00000447); feature: surface water layer (ENVO:00002042); material: "saline water (ENVO:00002010), including plankton (ENVO:xxxxxxxx)" | depth 5 m
GTCAACACGATCTTCAAAGGGTGTTTTCTTTCCCTCTAATATGCCTTGAGATATTTTGCTGTAATGTTTTGGAGAGCCTAGACCATATTGTTTCTTTTTAAAGCTAGGCATTACTGCACCAGCAAGACCCATAGGAACACCAATAGCACCTCCCAGTGCAAAGCCAACACCAGCACTGCCAAGAGTTCTACCAAGACTGTATTTGTCTTGTAGGCCAATTTCCATGTCTCTGTTCTGAATACCTACATCAGCCACACCCTCAACTAATGCGTTGGCTGCACCTTCTGCAAAAAAACCTTTAGTAGCACCAGCTTTTAGTCCAGCCGTTTTAGCAGCTTGTTTTGTGGCTCCAGATCGGATAGCTGCAAAAGCTGCTGCCTTTGCTGCTGCACCACCTGAACCAAAACCAATTAGGTTAATAGGGTCTGCTAGTGCTGCAAAAGCGTTTTGTCCCAGACCAACAGCACCTCGACCACCTTCTTCATAAAAATTTGGGAGTGCTTCGTGAACTCTTTGCAATCTAGCAAGTCGGACATTTTGTTTAGCAGAGTTAGTTTTACCATCAAGATAATCTCTTCCAATAGAAATGGTATTCATATTTCTCCAAGTTCTATCAGACCAAAACTTATCGTAAGCTTCTTCTACTGACTGAAACTGGATGCCATCCCTTTCGCTATAGTAATCTATAACGTCTTGAATAAACTCTGAATTTTTGTAGATTTCTTGGGAACTTGCTTTATCTAAATTGGCAGCGTATCCAAGGTTCATTCCATCATCTTGAATATTGCCTTCAAGAAAGGAAAAGTCGCCACCATCCAACATATCTTTTAATGCCACGCCAGAACTCCATTACTATGCGTTAATTTGCACTAAGAATACATGGCGTTATATTGTCAGTCGTCCCTACTTTTTATCTGTAGGCTCTTCCTTTTTTGGGGTGATGCTTATAACTCTAGCCCCAGGAAAATGCTTTCGCACCTCGTCAACCCACTTGGCGACTTCAGGGTACTTAGCCCTGTTATCTTCTTTGTTTTTTGAATAATTTGGCTTCATTAACATTGCCCATTCGTAACATTTAAATAACATGCTTACGGATTTGTCCTTCTACTTCCTCTTGATTTTTTTGGTTGAGGTAGTGGCCCTGATAAAACGTATTGATTGGTGCTCTGGTTGTAAGTGTATGTTCCATGTTGGATATTGTTTGGATGAGTGCTACTCGTAGGATTAGTTACATAAACACCAGGGCGTAGTTTCAATAACCAAGTAGGCTTGCCGTTTGGAGTAGCGTTATTTATCTCTTCTATCATTGACGCTTCTTCTTTTTTAATCTGTTCTAAAAGTTTAGTTTGCGACTGGTCTTTATCTAAAATAAATTTTTGATGCTCCATCTGATCTGCAAGTTTTTTGTAATATGCTTTAACTTCTTCAATAGCTTTTTGTTTGACTGCACTGATTGTTGATCCATTCATTGTGGTTGTAACATTCCTTGCTCCCATAGCAATCATAGCTACAGTCTTTTTAATATTAACTTTAAGAGGCTCAAGACTTTGATCGACAAATTCTTCGTATGTTGTATTTGGTTTAACTCCCAAGCTTGCAGATTTCATTGCTTGTTTCTGGTAGTATATTAGAGCCTGTTCTCGTGTTGGAAGACTAAATCTATCTGCCATCAGCATCATTAGTGCGTTCATTTCTGCCTGTGTCTCTGGCTCATCGTCTTCTACAAGTTGGTTAAGAGTATCAATTACCAGTGCAACCTGTGCTGGAGGAATGTGATACGAAGCGTGAAGACTTCTAGCAATGCCTTCTGATATTTTATTTTTATCGTTGTCTTTAAGACTATCGTAGGCAGTCTTAAACATGGCTTCAGTGCTGGCAAGAGAAGCTTCCATAGAAGTTTTAGCAGCAGCGTGTGCTTCTTTCTTTCCAGCCTCCCACTTTATAACTGCTGCCCGAAGACCAGTAGTAGCAAAACTGTCGTACAGTTTTTTAAACTCTGGATCGTTAATGCTTGGATATGGCTTCAGATCATTATTTTCTCTATGTCTGTTTATAACATTAAATGCTTCTTGCTTATTATCATAAGCTGGATCAGACATCATATCCAATAGAGCCTTATCAGCAGCAACATCATTCTCAAAAGCATCTTCAAGTTGAGTGGAGTATCTTCTGGTCTCAGCATTAAATAATGGTTGTAATGCTGCTTTTGCAGCAGCTATTCGATCTGGAGTAATATCTTTTTCAAGAACGCCATTTCTAAGAAGATATAATTTTGCAAAATTGTCTAACTCAGAAGTTCCCATCTGGGTAAATTCTTCTGGCTTTGTGTTTACATTTACGTTTTTTAAAGCTTCAGAAAAGTTTTTATTATCAAAAACCATTTCTTTCTTTTTGAAAGCTTGCTCAATACCAGACTTTTTCCAAGATGGTAATCCTGTTGTTAAGTGCTGAACTTCGCTATACATATTAGCGTCTGCGTTTTTAACCATAAAAGCGTTTACTTCATCATCCCTTGCTTGCTCAATCATGTCAGGAAGTCGATCTGCCCAACTGTCATATAAGTCATTTCCAAACTGTGGATCGGCTGGGTTTATAGCAGCAAAAATAGATTTGATTTTTTCTTTTCCAGCAGCACCATTATAGTCGTCTATGCTTGTAAGTCGTGGGACAATATCAGTTACGACTTTAGAAATCTTTTCAACATTCTCAGCTTGTGTAGCAAACTCTTCAGATATTTTATTTGTAACTCTCTTGTTCGTTCTTTCTGCTAACGCACCCAACATGCTTTCTGCTGGAAGAGCTTGACCAAAATAGAAGTCACCACCAGCTAGATTGTTTCTCATGTTAGAGAGTTCTTCTACAGATACCTCTTCACCATCTGCGACTTTGGCATCTTTGTATGCCTCAAACATCTCAGCATTTTCCTTACGCCTCTTGCGTAAATTATCTACCGACTTGTTATACTGCTCAAAGTAATTTGCTGAAAATGCCATTACTATACGCCACCCTTCAGATACGCTAATTCATTTTGAAGTTCTTTTATTTTTTTCTGGTCAGCAGTTTCTATGGTTGATTGATTGCCAGCCAAGTAACTTACAGCCCCTGGTATCTTTTCATCAATTTGACCGACTACGTTAGCTAGGTATGTTTCTGCATTTTCAATATTTTTATCAGCACCTTGTGCCATCTTTGTTGCGTTATTAAATCCTGTTTGTGCATAACTAGCAGCGTTGTTTGTAAGTAGACTTTTTTCTGCGTCAATAGGTTTACCAAACACAGATGTGACTTCGTTTAAGGTATCTGCTCTTCCAGTGTTAACTGCATCAGTAAAGTTTTTGGTTCTTGCTATAGCAGCATCAAATGCAGCCTGATCCACCTTCTGATAATTTCTTTGTAGCTTGTTAACTAAAGCAGCCTGTTCGTCCTGATATAATCCAGACTTATCCATGCCTCTTCGTATTGCATCAGCAAATCCAGTTGAAGACACACGATCAGTGATTGCATTAAGATCATCGTAGCCTTGCTTACGAAGTAAATCGTAGTTGGCTTGGATGTCTTCGGGATCAACATTCATTCGTGCACCCATTTTAGAATAAGTGTCTTTGAGTGCTCCATCAAACTCAGCAATTCTTGTCATAACTCTTTTTCTTATTAGTGCTTCATTCTCAGCTTGAGCTTGAGCGATGGCAGCTTGGTTCGCTGCACTTTCTGCTTGTAATTGTTGTGCTGCTTTTGCTTGCTCTTCAGCATCTTTGTTGCTGGTATAAGCATCATAAAAGTCATACGCTCCACCAAATAAGGCAGCAGTCGCAGCTTGTTTGCTATCGGGCTTATAATAGCCCCCAACCATTTTTGAGAATGTATCACCATAGGTTGCCATATGTTACTCCTAAGTAAATAGACTTTTGCCAAACCCACTTCTTGTGTTCATCATTCGTCCAGCAAAAGGGTTCTGCATATATTGATAGGCTTTCGGTGAATTAGGTATGAACCCCATAGCACCCCCAGCAGTCGGAATGTTATATGCCTGATCTGTAATAACTGCCTGACCTGGCATTGGCATTTGAGCATTGGGGTCTACTAAATCGGAGTTAGCCATTGTAGTTGGGATAGCCTCGAACTCAGTCGGTATTCCATCTGCTCCTATAATCTGTCCTTCGCCACCCATCATCTTTGCACCAAATCCTTGCAGACCTACGCCTGGGTCTCCACCAGAAACATCTGGGGCAAACGCCTGACTTTCTACAGTCGCATCAGTCGGAACCACGCCAGGGTCAAGACCTAGATTTGTCATTACTGTTCTATCTACTCCCCGTGTTCTAAACGGAGCAGCACCTTCAAATACACCAGCAACGCCACCCATTACATTTGAGATTAGGTCGTCTTTAGTTGCACCCTCACCGATGCCAGCCACGAATTGTTTTTGTGTTATATCTGTTGGTTGGTTGGAAAAGAAGCTTGTTCCAAAAGTTCCACCACTTGTCGCTGGGTCTATGTTAGAAACCCCAGTAACAGCAGAAGCCTTTTTAACTGTTGGTGGAGGTGCTACATAGGTTTGTGCTTTTGGTGGTTGGTTGTCTTCTGGGCCACCATCATCTCCATCATCAAATCTGTTTCTTTTATTTTGTGCAGTCTTTGTTCTGTTAGCAGAACTTTGACCACTATCGCTACTAAATCCACCCATTTTTATCTCCTATCCAAATAATCCTAACATCGCATCTCCAAACTTTTTACGTCTTGACGCATCGTTAAATGATTGATTAGCCACTAAAGGCGTTACTGCATTACTTATAGCATTTCCGTAGTTTCTATTCTTCCCACCTGATTGTCTGTAGGTAACTGCTGGGTTAATGTTAAACAACGGATTGTTTCCTGGGCTTGACACGTTCTGCCCTGTTAAAGATGTGGGCGAGCCATTGGCGAAATAATTTTTTAGGTTGTCTTGTTGGAACTGCGACTGAACACTTGCTAAGTCATTATCTGTTCCATATGCCCCAGTCGTATCTAATATTTCAGGAGCCTGAAAGCCAGGGATTGTGTTGTTCATAAGTGACGTTGGGGCTATCTTGTTACCCTCTCCGTCATCTGATCCACCTCCTGAACCACCAAGTCTTTCGCTAAACTGACCATCCAAGTCTTTATCTACATACGCACCACCACCACTTTCACTAATGCTTACATCTGAAGAAAGGACTGTATTAGCTGGAACACCAACACCCTTTAATACAGCAGAAGTTCCAGAGGCAACGGCTGGCCCAGTTACGGCTGAAGAACCAATTCCTGAGAGTATAGCATTTTGTACGTTTCCTGTTTTGTCGTATACAGCTTGCCCGACTTGCTGACCTACATAGGGTGCAGCTTTGCTTCCAAGCAACCCACCTAAAGCGTCAGGAATACCAAAGCTTACAGTGTTTCTTATGTTGTCATAGCCTGGAACATTACTTCCATATTGGGTCATAGTGTTAAAATTAAATCCAGAACCAAGTCCATAAGGTAACATTTGACCTACCATCAATTCGCCAATGCTATCGCCAAGACTTTGTGCTGTGGTTTTAAATCCAATATTACCAGCCTTGTCTATTTTCATATCGCCCTTGCCAGAGAACTGTTCTCTTTCTCCTTCACCCCCTAGAAAGCCTGTTCCAAACAAACCATCCTTACCAAATGCTCCTTGGTCTTGTGTTGCGTTGTATCCCTGTTGGAATTGATCTAGGTATGATAGATTTTTATTACCTCCTGGCAAAGAAGCTATATCTCTATTTGTTTCGTCTACATTTGTGCCTAAGTACCTACCATAAGGATCATCTTGTGTTCCTTGTGGTGCATAAGACTTTCCTGTGGCAAGATTACTAGCAAGCAATGATGCTGCACTCATAGTTCCAGCCCTTGGTGGCCCCATAAAGTTGTCAGGCAAAGTTGCTATTGAGAACGCTGGATTAGTGGAGATTGGAGAAAAGGTTGTCCCAGCAGAAAAATTAGCCATATTGGGGCTTTCATACCCCGTTATTCCTTTAGCATTTGTAAACGCTACTGGGTTTGCTTGTATAAACTGCCTTGAAGTATTCACTCCTCTTGCAAGTTTGGACAATTCAGTATTTACAAATTGACCTTTAGCTTTACGAGCTTCAAAGTCTGCTATTGCTGCTTTTTCGGCCTGTTGGTAGTCGTAGTTAGCTTCGGCTTGTTTCATGTCATTGACAAAAGAACCACTACGAACTGCAACTTTTTCGCCAGTCTTTGGGTCTATACTGTAAACGCCACCCTTCTTCCCACCTGAAGAAACGCCTTTATAATCTTTGGTGTAGCCCTTATCTGCTAATGCTTGGTCAACAGCTTTTTGCCTATCTATTTCGGCTCTAGTCATGCCTGTTAGATCAGTACCTAAAGCCGTAGTCTCGCTATAACCTACAGCAGAGCCAGTCTTAGCTTTCTGAGCACCTGGGCTATTGTCATTATCTGATGCCGAACCACCCATTGAATTGTCCTTTCACAATTTATTTACAATGTCATAAGGAACTCAGGGTGTCGTCCTTACAGTCTTTTGCCATAAGCTGGGCCAAGATATGTGTACCCAAGCCGTTGACACAATGCGTCCCACTGTCTTCTTTGTGTTGCAGTCGGAGCAAAGTAGATATGATGTGCATTATTTTTTCGTGCCCATATTTCATATTCTCTTAAAAATTTTACCCCAGTCATTCCTTTTCTATTCTCAGGCTTTACATACATTAAGTCTTGCTCTGCATGTATCTCGTGACCAAAGAATGTTTCAGTTAAAGTTGCAGCAAAGAACCCGTAAATTTGATCGTCTTCTTCAGCCACAAGATATAACTTATTGTCATTCTCCAAAGCTCTGTAGGCATAGTCTCTCATTTTCTGGGAACAGAATGGAGCCTCTTTCCACCAGCTTTCTTTAATCATTCCTACAGCAAGACCAACACATTCTTCTATGTCGTCTTCTTTTGCTTTTCTGATAATCATACTAATATAGCGTTACCAAAACCCTGTCTTCTTGCACTGCTTGATAGGTTCCTCATAAACCCACCCTGGTCTTCTTCGTCAACCTCGTTGTAGGTAAACGCACCTGTATCTTTGTCCTTTACCTTTTGCTTGTATGAAACACCTGATGGCAATCTAAACATTGGAGCTATTGGGAGTTCGGCAGATGGCCTAGCTAAATAATTAGGATTGTCGTTACTCTCCAAGAAGTTAACGCTTGGAGCAATTGTTGTTGGGATGTTGGCTAAACTCATGTTGCTTGTGTCTACAGTCGGTCTCGGATCAGGCAAGTCGTCATCGTTTGGTTTGTAACCAACTAACCCACCTATACCAGCACCAAGTGCAGCACCATATGTTTCTGCTTGGCTTGTTCTATCGTAAAGATTTTTTGCAGCATCCATATAAGTTTTTGACGTATAAGTGCCAGCTTGTGGAAGACTGCCAAAACCAGGGCCACCTTTTGTTAGGGCTTGATCTAAATACTGACCACCATAGCTACCAACTGTAGCACCTAGTCCAGATGCCAATGCTGTTTGACCAGAGGCTCCTCCTAAGTATTGAGCACCCCCAACTAACGCACCAGTCGCTGCTGCTTTTGCATACGGGTTGTTAGCTACATAGTCGGCAGCTTTCAATCCGTATTTATATACATCATCGTACCAATTAAACTGTTGAACACCAGTCTTCCTGTTGTAATCACCAGCATTAGAAGCAACCACAAACTGTTCTGGGTTTTTACCCATGCTACCTATAGCCTGTTTAACAGCTATTGCTAGTTCAGGGTATGCTTTCTGAACAGCGACTGGCATAACCTGTTCGCCAGGAGCCATATAAGCAAGACTGGTGTCGTTGCCTTCCATAGCATTTGTATGATCGATGTCTTGCTTGCTTGGAACTTTAGTCGGAGTTTTTTCTAATCTTTTGTATAGCTCATCAATCCTTGACTGCTTATTTTGCTCTTCCTGTTGCCTTAATGCTTCAGGATCATTCCTCATTCTCCATCTTATTTTGTGAAGGGTAAAACTTGTAGGATGTAATCTGTTTCCTTCTTTCCAAGCTTTTGCAGCACCACTATACAAATCACCAATTTCTTCTTGTCTTTTCTTAGAATTTTGTTTCTTCCTATCTTCCGTGCTTGAGTTTAAAAACTCTTCAAATTCTTTCTGACGCTTTTTCGTTCTTTCTGGATTTGTATCAATACCAATAAAATTAGCATTAGGTGTAACCCCTGGATGTGGAATACCTGGGATCATATTATTTTCCCCATCACTATGAGGTTTGCCCATCTTATCCATAAGAAATCTTTGGAGATTGGACATAATACCATAGTCGTCTAAAAAATTAGAAAAGCTTGAGTTGTCTTCCCTGGGGGTTCCAGAAAGGGTTGTGTGCGTTCTATCTTTCTGTTTTTGTGTAGGAGGATCATCCTTTGTAGCTTCGCCAATCATCTTCGTGGCTTGCATCAATAGTGTGTTCATATCCATAGACTTGTCTCCTATACGTTTACACTCGCAGCAGCAACACAGACTTCTAAGCTTTGTGCAGATGAGTTGTTTGTTGTAACAAGCTCCAATCTTCGTGATGCTACAGTCGCATTGATTTCAATAACTGTTGGAAGACTAATTGAGCTTAGTGTTGATGTAACAGAATGAGTTGTTCCTACAAGAGAGCCGTCAACTGCCAACTGAATTGTGCAAGTGCCTCCGTTTGTTTTAAACGCAATACCATCAATTCTGATTGTTTGTTTCCAGAACCTTGTCAAAAAATAAGTTTTGTTTGTAACTGTCGCACTGCTGTCTTCATGGACTGAGAAGAAAGGAATGGAGATAGTTGAAAAGGTCTCAGGTAATTGAGTAACAGGTAAGTTACCTGATGTATCAAGCGTAGCCACACCATTAGCAGCACCCATGTAAGTCTTAGGTACTAGGGCAGATACGTCAATATCACCATACTCAAGAGCCGTACCTGTTCCGTTTACTCGAACATACTGACCAGCGTTGGTTTGTATGAAAGTCGGAAGAGAGCTTTCAGGTGATGTCTCAAGCCACTGTGTACCATCATAGAACTTTAGGATGGCTGGTGTCTGAGATGTATCTAAATGCAAGTCACCTGTAACAGCAGTTAAAGGTGTTGTAGCTTGGCTTACTAAGTTGGCTTTACCAGCTAGTCCTGATGACAAGTTGGCTACCTTTATTTGTGGTATTTGGTTATCTGTAACTGATACCTTAGAAAAGTTTATGTAACCATTAGTGGTATATTCATCCTCAAACATTAACCCAGCTACTGTTTTCAAACTCTGATTTTCCACTGTCATAAGTGTGATCTTATCACCAGTGTTTAACGGGTTTGAGGTATCAAGGAATGTAATCGTATTTGCAGCAGCAGATGATAGATAGTCTGCATTACCACCAGCCTCCTGAAGAATACCATTTCGCCATACAAGTATCTTCTCATCGTCAGTGTGAACAAAAGCCACAACTGTGGTTGAGCCAGAAATAAGTTTATCTTCTCTACGGAAGTTGGTTACAGATTGCGACCTGATTGAAAAGATTGTTATCTTGTCGCCAAGTGCTGGTGCTGGAGTTGTATTAATTGTAACAGTATTGGCAGTAGAGTTCTTTACATATTGAGCAGCAGTTCCATCACTTAATGTGTCGTTTAGAAGTATTCCGTTTTTGTAAACATTTAAGTCTTCTGTTGATGGGTCATATGAGTAAGCAACAACATTATTAGCAGTGCCAAGAACAGCAGTCGCAGTAGCACCTGTTCCATTGCCTCCAGTTAACGTCACAGTCGGAACAGTAGAATATAAAGTTCCACCACTTGTAACAGTTATTCCTGTAACAACACCATTAGCATCTATCGTTGCAGTTCCAGTCGCAGTCGTACCAGAGGTATCGGTTGGTGCAGCAATTGTAACAGTCGGAGCAGTCGTATATCCTGTTCCACCAGCAGAGACTGTAATTGAAGCGACTGGCCCACCTATAACAACGTCTTGTCTGTTGAAGAAAAACGGCCCCTCAACATTTCCGACTGAAGCACCAGCAGTGCCTCTGAAAGTGGTGATGTCTGCAATGGTTATCCACCCATCTTCAGCACTTGTATATTGACCAACCCGATACTGAATACCAGAGTTAGCATCAATTCTCATTTCAATTGGGCCACGAAACACACCCTCTTCATTAAAGAGGATACCCATTAACTCGGCTATTGTCTTGTCGCCAAGCTCTGCTGAGTTAACGTATCTAATTACGTTCTCAAAATCTGTGTGGATATTTCCAGAGTTCACATAATTCTGAGGATGCTGTTGTCTAAGTCTTGCCATTTTTAACTCCTCACATTAACTGCAAAACCGATAATTTTAAGCAACCCTTTACCCTTTGTTGTAAAGCGAAACTGAACTCCTCGGTATCTGTGTTCAAATTTTCTTTCATACTGTCTTGATAACGGAACATCAGGGAAGTTGTCGTCCACACCACCCTCAGTGATGGTGAACTGGATAGCCGACAAGTATCTGCCTCTTTCATCAAAAGCTTCTACCTGTAGCTCTCCTTTGCCTGTTGCCTGAAGTATAAAAGAATAACTTTCTTTAATATCGTTGATAGCCCCTTGCCATAAAATGGGAGTTGTTACTACCATCTCAGGGCTAAAATCTAGTTCATCTTCAACCTTCTTCCGTTCCCAAACACCACCAGGAGTTCCCAAAAGAGTGACACCCCCAAGCTGTGTTCCACATCTGGCGTTAAGAAAATCACCAGAACTCCACTTACTTTCACCACCCTGAATTGGGTTGAGTGTAAGAGTAAGTCTTTTTGTTAATTGGTCTGATAAGGGAAAGAACACATGATATTGTCCTTCATCCTGATCGTAAAAAGCTGATATTTCTTCTTTGTTTTCTATCTGCCTTAGTAATGCACGATAAGTTAAATCAATCTTGTTAGACATTGGGATAGTATAAATTGTAACACCATTTGTTTCACTTCTACGAAGAGAGTGAACCCCATCCCTAGAACAAAACAAAAGGTCTGATCCAGCTTGTGTGATTGAGTTATGACTGATTGTTCCTACTTTGATATTTGCTTTATCATCAATAGACCACTGCGTGTAGTCAGGGTGTAGGTTGTAGACTAATGTTTGATCGTTAGTGAACACAGCAAGTCTTGAGTTTTCAAATACTCCCAAACCCATAATCTCATCAGCAGTTCCGATAATGTTTCCCACATCAATATCAGACGCTTTAGTTACTTGTTGTGCTGCTGGGTCTTCGTCATCAGTAAATGTACTCTCGTCATCCACACGACTAAAATCAATTACAGTTCTTTTTCCTGGCATCCCAGCTATAGCAAGTCGTCTTTGAATTGAAACAGCAAACCCAGGTCGGGGATCAGAAAACGCTTCTATTTGTTTCCAAGCAAAGCCATCATACTGATACATGTTAAAGTCTCGTGAGGCGAAGACAACCTTATCGTTATAAACAGTTGAAGTAACGACTGCCTTCTTTGGGTAAACTTCTGGTGCAGTGTGCAGTCTTTCAGATTGTAGCGTCATTCCACCACCATCAACCTGAGACCATATTGCTAAATCACGACCAAAGAAGTTCACATGAGTAATTAACTTATCACCCTCAGTTCTTTGACTAGCCCCTGGATCACGAACCATTGCCCCACGCCAGTCGGCAAACCCGTTACTGATGTCGATCATATGTTGTTTTTGTCCTGTGTCTAAAGCACCTTTGTCACGAGAACTATCAATCCCCTGAAAGTCTTCATAGGGGTATGTTTTGTATTTAACACCCGAAGGTGCATAAGTCGTAGACATTATCTACTCCCGTCATAAGACTGTGTTCCAGTCGGCTTTACACTTCTATCCCAAGGGGACATTTGTATATCTCCAGAACCATACTTTCTGTAATACAAAATTCTATTCATCATTTTGAAATACATAGGGCCATATGCTTCAATCTTGTTAGACTGCTGTTGAACAGAATAATGATAGAGCATACCAGCAACCATGATGTTATCAGGGACTTTTCTAATATCTGATGGGTGGAAATAATAATCTATTTCAGGGTTATCCCAATAAGGATGTCCTCGTAAATCTTCCAATACCAGATTAGCAAACTCGACAAACATCATCATAACTTCGCCATCGACTGTGCCAGGGTGCATATCACCATAGCGTCTTAGTGCTTGCATAGTTATGGTTTCAAGAGAAGAGTAAGGGGTTTGAAGATGAGGATTGTTTCCTGAGTAACGATTGCGTTGCTCCTTCTCTTCCTCATACTCTCTCCAGGTTGTGTCTGTTTGAGCGATTGTGTTTGCATCAATACCTTGTCTAAGGTCTTGTGCACCAGCCTCTACAGATACACCATCAGTATCATAATGGGTTGGTTCGTCTGTTTCAGGCGTTTTCCCTTTAATGTTTTGATACGTTCTTGGTGTAGCAACTGTTGTCATGGCTTAGTCCTCTGATTTAATCACTCTTCCTGAAACAAAGAAGTCGTGCATTTCCATAGCTTCTTTAAGTTCTTTTGGAATTGCCCAAATGCAATACTCTCTCATTTCATCCCAGTAACCATTCATGTGCTGGTTTCTGAGTTGAATATTCCAAGTTTGCGTTGTTGGTTCAGCAGTAACGTAATATTCAAAAACTGCTTTGGATTTTTGTGGAGGCGATTTTTTAGCTGCCTCTTTAGCTTTATTTGACTTAGCTGATTTAGCAGCATCTTGCCTAGCTTCTTGACGATTTTTCATGGTAACTCCAATAAAATAAATAAGGCGAGCCGTTAAGCTCGCCTTATCTTACAAGTTATTAAGTAGTTAATCGTCCCTACTATTACACTGCGTTCCAGTTCTTGATAACCCAGTGTGGTTTAGACTGAAGCATTTCAAGTCCACACTCTGATTGGTACATATGCTTTACACCATCAAAGTCTGGAGCCTCAATGTTTCTCATTAACTGAGTGTCACGACCAGCCATGTACTTGTATGAAATTTCATTCATATCAAGAATGACAGCAGTCTTTTCCATGTTAGGAACTTGACGGAACATTGGGTGCATCTGCACAAGTAGATCACCAGCGTATGTTGTGTAACGAGTAAATGATACACCATAAGCATTGTCTACTTGAGTAGGTTGCCACCTGTTCTTGCCAATTTCCATTAAGTTGGAAATAACTCGTGCACCAGCAAACATTACCTTCTCGGAACCACCATACTGGAAAATGCTTTCGATCAATAGACGATCAAATTCTTTTTCAGTAATTGTGTTAGCAGCAGCAAATCCTGACGCTGCATCTGATACGTTTGTAATCTGAGATAACAAACCACCAGTGTAACGTGTTGGGGATGCTGATGTGCCGTTAGCGATATGACGCTTACCGAAGAACATAGCTCTTTCGATGTCTGACATGTGCATCTTGAGGGCTTTAGTCAAGCTCTCTTGCTCCTTGTCTCCAGTACGGAGATAGGTGTTTTGCAAAGTTCCAGAGACTTGAACAGCAGTTTTGAAAATCTGCGTGTAGTTAAAGTCTGTGGTTGGATCGAAGGATACAGCAGTTGGTGCTGAACCACCTTCAATATCTGCAAAGCCAGCAATAATAAGACCACTATCGTCAGCAATCTGATGAGTTGTTCCACCGATGTTACGCTCCAAAGTCAACTGATGGTTGGCTGTGTTCGCAGCAGCAGTAGCCCTCATTATTTCACCTGTCACAGTATTGTAGATAATTGTGCCAGGTATAACAAACGCCTCGTCATCACTAGCATCAACAGTAACTGTTGTTGTTGTAGCAGATGCAACGGCTCCGTTTACTTGTAGTTTACGATCTGGGAGTTCATCCCTGAAGTGATTATACTTCGGATCGTCTGTGCTTTCACTACCAGCCATTGATAACAATGCCTGTAGTGGTGCAGAACCATTTGGTTCTAGGAGAGTAAATAACTCTCTATAATTCGTAGGTCGGAAGTCGGTAGTAAACTGACCAGTCCCACGAAGTCCTGAAATAGCAGCCATGTGAATATCTCCCTTTAGGTTGCTTAGTTGAACAATGTGTTACTTAGGTGTATTGCCTACTGTCTCCAGACGTATGCCTTGACCTTAGTATTTTGTTGGTGTTAGAGGCCGTAGCGTCTTCCAACAAATACAGTATTATCTATAGTCTGATTATTAGTCGTCCCTATTATGATTATTTTTTTACATACACAAGTCTTCGTATCGAAAACTTTTATCAGTTACTGTATGAAGTCGGTGCTTTGATAAATCACCACCCCTATTCCCAGACCAAAACCTTCGGAGCCAGCTAAACATTAAACTAACCCTCTTCGTTCTTTTGCTTGCTGAGTAACAGCATCCATAAATGCTTGATTTGGATCAGCATTAGGAGCATTGCCACTTGAAGCTGGGCTTGAATTTGGAGCACCTGTGAAGGCTTCTCTACGACTTGCCATAGTTCTTAGTCGTTCCATTTCTGGCCCCTGTCTGTTAGCAGAAAAATCAGCCATGATTTTATCTACAAGTCCAGCATCTACAAAATCTTCGACTGCGTACCCACGCTCAAAAGCAAAGGTAAAGAAGTCTTTTTCTGCTTCATCAGGTAATTGGTATTTTGATTGTGCAGCATTGAGATTATTTGCAGCCATAAGTTTTGCAGCATCGTCACTTTTTTGTGCAGACTGCTGAACTAACCCAGTCGCATCTTGTGTTATCTGCTGAGACTGTTGCAACATACTCTCCATTGCCTGTCTCATCTGAGCATTTTCAGCACTAAGTGACTGTATTAGTCGGAACCCTTGTTTATACATAGGTGGCAAAGTAACTGCATTTTCTGCTTCCCACTTTGCAATCTCTGCATCCATTTCTGCCCCCAAGCCATCGTCTGGTCGGTCAGGAGAAGGGTCTCGGTTCCCACCCATTTGTGGGTTTTGAACATAAGCATTGGCTGCTGCGTGTAAAAATTGTGCAACATCATCACCAGTCGCTTCATGTCCGTTTGCTCTTGCCTGATCCATTATCTGTTTAACCAAATTCATGGCTGGTTCTAATGGTTTATTCATTGCATTTTTATGGTTCAGGTCTTTGTATCTTGTAGCCATGCCAGCTATCTGAGTTCCAGACATACGCCTCGTATCGCCTTCACCAAAAGGCACATCTATATATGCCTCCATAGTCTGATTATCACCCTCGGTATTGGGAGCATTAGCTTCCATAACCTTTTCAGTCGCTGTAGGTGGTGTCTCAGGTTGAGGTGGAGGAGTAGCTGGTTGTTGTGGTGTTGGAGGTGCAGCTTGAGGAGGAACTGCCCCTGGAGGGGGTGGAGTAGCCTCTGCGTTTGCTTGCCCTAATTGTTGAGATGCGACTGCATCCATCATTGCTTTATCAGCGTTTGGATCGATTGCCATTTTATTCCCTTTCTAGCCGTAGCGAGATTAATTTATTGTTGAAGCCGTAGCGTCACCATTTAATTTTGATGTGATTGGTTTACCTTGTTGGGCTGCATCCAGCAGCAATTCGTTTTCCAGTCGTGAGACCAGAATATCTGGTAAATCTAAAAACTTCTGGGCAGCCCACATCGCACCACGCCTGAAGTGTATTTCTTCATTAGTCATATTCCCACCTTGATCGGTGAGTTGAAGGGCTGCTTGAAGAATTGCATCCCTCATTTCTTTCTCTAACACAGTCCATGCGTCAGATTTTTTGAACTCGGATAAAATCTCAAATCGTTCTTTTTTGTTCATTTATTCAAGCTCATATATACTCCGATAGAGATAACACCTAATATGGCTAATACCACCCATCGAACCATCGTTTTTATGGCTGTAGATTTTATATCTCTCCAGCCATCAATTAACTGTCGTAAGTCGTGAATATCTTTTGCTGTATCCAGGTCGTCTGATAATCCGACTTTAGCCAGTGCTCTTTGAGCACCTAACTCGGCTGATCTTTGCAACATAGCTTCAAGCTGTTCATCTGATAAGTCAGCCATAGTAATATTACTCTGCTCTGTACTTAGCTTCGTCAGCGTCTATATCACTTTGCTTACCACCATCACTGATACCCATTGCTGCTGCTTTAGCAGCGTCACCAGCGATCTTAGGTGACAAAGCAATAGCCCTGTTTAACAAGTATTTGTTGCTAGTGGCAGTAGCATCTGGAACGATCTTTTCAAATCCATCTTCGGCTTTTGCATAGGTACTATCCACTGCGTGGTAGTAGTTACCTTCAAAATCCATGATAGCTTTAACCTTCTCGCTATCCCAAGTAGGGTTACCCCACTTTTCTCTGGGAGTGCTATATAAGACTGTTGCCATTTCTTTCTCCTTTATATTGCTTTCATTCCGACTGTGGTATCTGCTGGGAAGTTACCAAGACTTCCACTATATGCTCTACCCCACATATAGAAGTTTCCATCGCTATCCAAGGCTCCACCACAACCCTCTTGAGTAGAAGATGCGTGATAGCCCCAGTTAGAAAGTCCTATAATTTTTCCTTGTGCACCTTGAGGTAACATGACTGGTTTTGGAGTAGGATTGTCTGTGGCAGCATCAATAAACCCAATTGTAGCTATTCCATAACCAGCAGAATAAACAAAGCCGTTCTTCTTCAAGGCTCGGTCTGCTGCTGATTTGTGAACTAGAAAATGGTTCCATACATATGGGTATGAAGTGCTAGTTGTATTAGCAGAACTAATAACATCTGAAACCCAAGTTAACTGATCGTTACAAATAACTGGGGTATTATGTTGACCAGTACTTCCAGTACCACCTTCGCCACGATAGTTACGTCCAGCGTGGTACATTCTTCCATCGTTGGTTACAAAGAAAGCATTACCAAAATGCGTTTGAGGAACAAAACAATCTATAACATATTTGTTTGTATCGGTTCCGAGACCACCAACAACCTGAGTTAATGAGCTTACAGGTGTTGTTGTGTTGCCATGACCTAGCTGTCCATATCCATTATAACCACAGGAGTAAACTCTTCCTGATGCACAGACAACGTAAGTATTACCATATGAGCCTGTCTGAGTTACAATTACTTTGCATGGAGTTTGCCCAGATATAGTTGTCTCCACTGGTGAAGTTGCATCTGTTGTGTTGCCATTGCCAAGTTGTGAGTACCCGTTATATCCCCATAGAAAGAGCCTGTTGTCAGTCGTGATGGCAGCAGCATGGGAATATCTACCACCAGACATAGCTATAGATTTTACGTTTTTATTAAAAGTGGTTAGCTTCTGTGCTGTGTTCTGGTTGTTTACGTTTCCAATTCCTAGCTGACCATGAACATTGTAACCCCAAGCATAAACATCTCCGTCTTCCATGAGAGCCAGAATTGAGCCGTAATTTTCTGCTTGTGAACCACCACCTACTATATATTTTACTGGGCCAGCGTCAGACGGGAAGTTAACCTTGCCCAAGCCAAGTCGGTCTACGTTTGCACCATCTCCATTTTGGCCTTCATCTCCATGTCCACAGGCATATACATCACCATTGGCATAGACGACATAGGTGTTTGCGTAACCATTAAGAATTTGTTTAGCATCACTTTTCTGCAAGTCGCTTTCGTCAGCCGTGATGCCAAAACCACCACCACCAACTTGAGATACCTTAATGCCAGGATTGGAAAACACTTGATAGTGATCGTTTGCTACACCTACTGCGTTTGCACCTTCAGAACCAGCACCCCAAATTGATGGCTCAATGTAGCCATTGCTATACATCAGAAAACTACCTCTTCTGTAAGTGGGCGTATTGTTGCAAACTTGAGCATCAAATGTTCCTACGTTTGCCTGATAAGGGAATGTAGCAGCATCTGTAATCATGTTAGCCATTCGGAACTTACCACCTGACCACAAGCCTGTGATGTCGCCACTAACGGCAGCAACCTTTTGGTTGTAAAATTCTTTTTGTGATCTCCAAGCTGGTTTGTTTGTGTACCTGTCGATACCTAAAAGGCTGTCATTTTCACCGACTGGAAGTCGTACAACGCCTGTGGCAGTTACAATACTGATCTGCCCACCCAATCCTACTGTATCGAATGTGGCACTGTCTGTTCCACCTGAGTAGTAATAGACTGTTGCTACATTAGGGGTTGCTGGGACTGCGACTGTCACAGTTGCATTGGCAGTTCCTTCTGTTCCTGAACGTGTCACATGAACTGTTGACGTTGCGTCCCAACTATCTAAAGCTACACCTGAGTTGTGTGTACCATCTGATGTTGTTGAAAACGAAAATACATGCCCAGTGTTACTAGCATCTGAAACATCAAAAATGTATGTAACCCCAGGGTGCATAGTAAAGCTAGGTGCTTTTTCGTAAGAAGGATTAAAATCCCCAACGACATTTGTGTCTGGACGTAGATAGTAATAATTTTCTTGACCATAAGCCCTAACGTGTACGGAAATGTTCTTTGTGGTTTGTGTCGGTGCACCTTCACGATAAATCATGTCACCAGCAGTTGTTGTTGGTGTTGTAACTGCTGCTGAAATAGCTGCTGTATCAACTACAAACTTTACTTCCGTACCCTCACAGTAAACCCATCCCACATCGTTAGCTGCAATTTGTGGAATATTTGTTGTTTGAGCAGCAGTCTTGAGTTTCACAGGAACTGGCAGTTTGTTGTCCACCACAAACGCCACGCCCTTTAACGGAACTGTAAGAACATACTCTGTAGCTGTGTGTGTACCTGAAGTGTTTGTCAGTTTAATAACTGCTTTAGATACTTGCACATCAGTTAATGTTCTGGCTTGTTCTGTGGCAAGGGTACATTCGATGGCTTCGACAGGTTTGGATGCCTGATCTGTCATTTCTATTAAGGCATCTGCACCATAAATTCTTTCGACTGCCGTTGATAAATAAACCATGTCTCTGGCTGTTGTGCCAGAAGCATTTGCGAGAGTTTTGCCTTGTGTTTTTATGGCATCAACTAGCTCTTTTAGAGATTGTGTGGACATTTATTTTCCTCCTTCAAAGGACGTTAATACCAAGCAAGACATCTTCCTCTAATAAGTCTAGCCTTGGCTCTGAGTTAGCTCTAAAGGTTTGTATTTCTCCGAGAATTGTATTCCCATCAAAAAACTCAACCCATTTTGTTGCGTCTACTGTTGCTGGTGATGTGTGTGCTGTAATACAGACTAAAACCTTTTGACCACTTTGAACCATGTCAAGTCGTTCATAACTTTCTCCAGATGCGTAAACGCCTTTTTGTCTGAAGAACTTTTGGTTCGTATCTTGCCACCCATCGTTAGCATTAGTAAAATTACCAAACCTAGCCTGGAGAACTGGTTCTGCCCCAGCAGTTTGGTTTACACGAAAAGCAAGGGCAGTTGGATTAAGACCCCCAGTAGATGAATAAAGATTATCCATAAGGGCTGAGAGGGTAAATCCTCCCTTCTCACAAGCCTCCAGATATGTATCGAGAATATGAGTTCCAGTCGTTGCCGACCTAAACGAAATCTGTTCTCCTGTTGGTCTGGTAAATGCCATATTACTTTCCGTCTATAGTTCGTCTAAATTTACTGCTATGTACCACCTGTGTCGTCCTTACTTATTCAATACCCATCTTTTGCATTAATGTTATTAGTTTTGCCTTGGTTAAGGCGTACTTGTCGTCCTCATGGTAACGAGCATTTAAAGAATTTAATTTCCACATAACTTCTTCAAGCTGTTGCTTACAGCTACAGTTTCCACAGCCTTGTGCTGGGGCTGGCATTGTTTTCCGTTCATGTTGCTCAATAGCTTCTTTAATAATCTGTTTCATCCATTGCTTGGACAAACCATCAAGACTGAGGTTGGGTTCAAGTTCTGCTGCTTTGGTTTCCATCTTATTCTCCCATTCTCTTTAGGTTACCCTTTTGTGCCTCTTGCTGTAATTGCTCTGCTGGCATAACCGAAGCACCTCTTGCTTTTTCCATCATCTCCATCTGTTGGGATGGCGACATGCCTTGTTGTTGTTCTTCCTTACTAATTTTAAACTGGTCGAGGTCTGAAACACCCATAGATCGGACAGCTTCTTCAGCTATCTTGCCCATCTTATATTCCATAGACAGACCACTCTGGGACATAACCTGTAAAATATTCATCCACGTTTCAGCGTTTCGGGTCGGCTCTATTGGTAATGTGCCGTCAACAACCAAGTAATCTATATCTCCCTGTAACATTGTAGCGTCAAAGTCGAGGTAGTCGTCCTTGATGATAGACGCTAATTTACCAGGACTGTCTTCTGCTGAAATTCTTAGTGACCCTTCCATGTTGATTGCGTCTTGAAGATTGGCAACCATCATACGAACCATAGGTCTTACGGCAGTCGCTGACATAACACGACTGATTACGCCAAGTCGTTGTGATCCAAGCTGCGTAAGTCGTTGTATTTCAGTCGCAGTTCTTATTCCATCTGAAGTCGGCATACCCTGTTGCATGTCAGATGCAGCACTAATTCTTTGTTTTAATTCAGACATTTGACCAATATCGCTCCAATGACCTCTGGTAACATCTGGCACTTCTGCGATAAACACACCATCACCTGGCTTGGTTCCTGGTAATGTTCGCACTAATCCCCAGGGATTTCGGTCAATTAAGTCGGGAATACTTACTGAAGTCGGGTCTACAAATATCAAATTACTAAGTGCAGCCTGTACGTTATCGATACGAGAACGCAATAACCATGTGCTAATTTCGTGTAACGGAAGCATTAAGTCATACAAAGACTGTGCATAAGTCTTGTGGCTGTCGTGATAAAGACCACCAATGACTACAGGAAATTGTCTGCCGTATGGATTTAGTTGGAAACGTATCACTGCTTCTTCATCAAGTATTGTGCACATTAGCCAAACTTGACCTAACTGTGGCATACCTATTTCATATCCGTTTAATCTAATCCATGCCTCGTCTGTAATTCTGTTATCGTCTATTGAATAGTGAAAACTGTTACCAGCACCTGACGGGTCTTGTGGATTTATGTTTAATCCCTTGCCTTCTTCTTTTACAAACCTGTGAGCGTCCCAACTTTCTTTAGTGGCTCGCTTACGTCTTAGACCTGGGTATCTGGCAACCTTCGGGTATAAGTCCTGTGCTAACAATGCGTTAGTAGATATGTGATCTGTAAAGACAATAAACTGCATCCTGTCCCAATCACCCCACTGAACACGAGGGTCAGGGAATACTCTACGAGGATCGTAGTTAATCATCTCATTTGTTTTCTTTTGAGCGTTCCATATCACTTTGGTTGGTGCAAAGCCGTAACGAATACTGTCAAGTAACATTTGTGCTAGACGAGCTTCACCAGCCGTTCTACGCATGTGTTGATGCAACAGACGTTCTAATATCATAGACGGCTGCTTCGACTTTCTGTTGAGACCCTCAAGCATAAACATAGGGTTTCTGCCCGAAAGGGCAGACATAAGATAAGTCAGAACTGTATCAGCTATAGCTCTTGTGTCAGCAACGACTGCTTTTTCTCTAAATTTTGTAGCATCTGACGGAACCCAAACATCGTGTGCTCTGTCAGCGTCACGCCAGTGATCGTACCTACGACTGATCCTGTCATGTGACATCTTACAGCAAGCTCGCACATAATCGACAAGCTTCATCTCTTGATCGTCAGAAAGCATATCACTGATGTCTTCATAAGCCATCAATGGTTCTGCGAGGTTTGACAGATCACAGATAATATCTAAGCTGTCTCGTGGTGCTTCTTGTTTATAGTTTGCCATGACTTGTATTTAACCTCTAAAAAAAGTTCTGTCGTCCTACAACTCCCCCCAACCTTTGAAGGGTTCGGACTTCCCGTAACTGTCGATTGATTGCTTGGCGAAAGAGGCATGTAAGGAATTACTCATGTTGATAGGTAAGTTAATCATTTGTGTCGCCTGACCTCCCATTTTTGCTAACGCATCAAGAGCCATTGAAAGAGCATCTACGATGTCGTCATGCTTCCCATTAGGAAATGTTTGCATCTCATTCATAAAATCATCTAGCCATTGTGCCTTTTCAGGAATAAAAACTCGTCCCCCTTCTATTAATGGAGTGACTGCATTAACTCTGCTGACTTTATCTGATGATACTTTTACTGGGATTACGGAGATGCCACTCTCTGTTCTTAGCTCCTGAATAAGAGATTGACCCGAAGCTTTGTCTTCTATGTAGAAGCCTCTAAGTCCCTGTCCACGCCATCTAGCGTTAAGTCCGACTGCAACTCTTTTTAGTTCAGGAAAGTCGTATCTGTCACGCACTACATCTAGTATATAAATGTCTCCGTTGGCACTAAGCCCAGCAACAATCATAACAGAATAGTCGGCAGTCTCAGTCTTTTTAAAAGCTGTGTCGGCAGATATTATAAGCATGTTTATTTCTGGTAGTTCTTTATAACTTTGCCACCACTGGGCTTTTATTAAATTACCACCCTGAATAAATGGAGATTGCTGATAAAGACTTTCAAATTCCCTTGGATCAAGTCGCTGTCTCTTTTTTAATTCTTCTACTGGAAATCTATCAGGCCACAAAGCTGTCTCAACAGCTTCCCTGTAATATCTTTTACCAGGAGATACTTTACTAAGATCACCAGTCGGGACATGCCTGGGGTCATCTTCAGGTAGTTGTGCGACTGATTTCTTTATTCCAGCTTCTGTTATCTTAATCGCTGGAAAATTGATGTGATGCCACGCACCTTCTCTCCAATCTTCCGTTTCCATGATACGACCAGCAAGGTCATCTGGATGCCAACGAGTGAGTATAATAATTTCAATCGGAGGAGTACCATCTGGTTCAGGTTGCTTACGAGTTGATAAAGCCGAGACATAATATGACCAAGCTTTATTTCGCTGAGTAGCACTCTCAGCTTCTTCACGGGCTTTGACTGGATCATCAACGAGCAAACATGTAGCAGCCCGTCCAGTAGTTGAGCCACCCATACCAGTGGCGTAATAAGAACCACCCGAAGTTGTACGCCAGTCATCCACTGCTTTACTTTCTTCAGACATTTCAAAGTCAGGGTAAGACTGCTTGACCAGAGGTTCCCTAGCATGGTCTCTAGTTTGGCGACCAAATGTTTTAGCCAGGTCTTGGTTGTATGAAGTAGCAAGGACATTCCGATTAGGCTTTTTTCCCAGATAGTATACAGGGAAGAGCGTACTTGCGAGCCAACTTTTTCCATGTCTGGGAGGCATCGTAATAAGAAGTCTGTGACAACCAAGCGTCCCTTTTTCAAGAGCGTCCAGAGTTTCGATAAGCTCAAGCTGGAAGTGAGCCAATTCAAACTTGGGGTATAACGCTTTGACAAATCCTTTAAACCCATCTCTAGCTCCTTGTATCTTCAGTAGGTGTTTCGCTGCTTGTTGTGGCGTTAGTGTCATTTTCATCTTCCTCTACAATTTTAGCCTGTGCTGCAATTTGATTTAACTCATCAAACGTAAGCTCATGGACTTCTTTGTTTTCTATTGTGTGTTCATTAAACGAATGGTGTAGGTCGGGCATGACTTTGTTAAGTAGCATACCGAACACTCTAACCTGTTGGTTATTCCATTCCCGTTTGCCGTCTAATACTTCTCGCACTAACGGCATTTGTTTTCGCACTATATCTAATGTGGAACGTCTTACCCTATCTACTTCCAACGGAGTTACTGCTGGTAAGCCTGTACCTATTGTCGGGCTTGGGTTCTTTCTTACGTTAGCCATGTGTAATATACCTCACAAGGTTTTCATTTTTAGGTGCGAAATTATTAATGGTAGGACATGGCATCACACGAAGTTGGTCGGTGGGACGGCACATAGCCCCCCCTTTGTCCCAACTTATGGCGATCTAATGACAAACTTCCACCATAAGAGCCTGATATTACAGGGTTTTTTAGTCCCATAGTAGGACATTTTACCCTATTTTTTCTCAATACTAACTCCGAACTCTACGTTTCAATAGTGTTCTGAAACACTTCGGCAATCATATCAGCCACTTACCGAGCCAGTCGTCCCTCTCCTAAAGGAGAGGTAGGAGAGAGTTGGGGGTGTCGATTTTGATTATTCAATTTCGATTTATTTCAACCTTAAACTCAGGAGAGTTCAATGCAGACTACTGTAACTTTTGTCAGAAATGACACCAAAACCTACCCTTCGGGTATTTCAATCGATCAAACTGTGTTTGACATCAATGGGGACGAAGTCATCCTTGAGAACACCCCTTCGGCAATGATCGGAGAGCAACTCAACGACTACGACCCAAAGGGTCTATCGATCAGCAAAGCTGATGCCGTCAAGCTGAGAGAGTTCTTCTCGAAGAGAAGCGAGACCAACTTGGCTAAAGCCAAGAACCACAAAGCCAACGGCAAGGCGAAGCAAGCTTCGGCAGCCACCAAGAGGGCTGGCTACGCCAAGGAGCAAATCAAGCTCATCGATGCCTACGGCATTGCCACCTTCGGTGCAGTGAAGAAAACTACCAAGCCGAAGGCTACCAAGGTTGCTCCGAAGCAGTCTTCGACTGAGGCTAGGATCGATGCCATCGAAGCGAAGCTTGGAACCATCCTTGAGATGCTATCTGCCAAGTAGAAATCCCCAAATCCCCAGGGTGAACCATGTGTTCACTCTGGGTTTTTTTTTGCCGAAACGCTAGGAGCGTCATGGTGTCGTGATGGACATCATCTGATGATGGCAGTCACCATCAAGCAACCTTTTTCATGGAGGACACAACATGGGAAAAAGAAACTTCAATTGGAACGCCATGCCAGTCGTCAACAGACCGACAAACTTGGCAACACGACAAGTCAAAACATTCAGGAACGGAGACCTCAACTTCCGTTACTACGACATCTCGGAGGACAACAAGCCGAGCAAGCCACCAATGCCACAACGTAACCCATTCGCAAGGAGGGGCTAACATGGATTTATTCTGGGTAGTTTTCATCTTTGCATCCAGTCTTGGCATAGTCGGCTATGGCTTCTTCATCTACGAATTGTGGAAAGCCATCAAGGATCAGGTCAAGTGATGTGGCAAGTCGTTAGTCGTTATCCACGACAAGGCTATGCCATCAGACGCATCACGACTGGTGAAATCGCAGACATCTTTTATCACAAAGCACGAGCAGAACAACGCTGTGCATATCTCAACAACGGAAGGACACCATATGAGTATAAAGATAACACGCAACAAAAGGTTGCACCCCAAGAGCGTAAGGTCATTTGAGACAATCCTCAAACATCACGGCTACGATAGTGATGACATCAACTTCATGTCATTTGCAGTTGTAGAATGTGGTGGCACTACTCTTGTCAACTCCAACGGCTTCAAGTCTAGGTCAATCGCAAGAGACCTCAAGCACTGTGGCTTGACCAAAGTTCTCAAGGTTACATACCAATGAGTTACTTTGCTGGGGATGACATAACCGAAGTCATCACAATCAAGCGTGGAAAGAAAAACGAAAAGTCTTTTCGCAGACCATCAACCAACGAGACTGTGTACTGGCAATCGGCTGAGTGTGCGACACCAGTCGAGGTTAGGTTTTACAAACTGCGTAAAATTCGACCAGAGGCAGAGTTTGAAGGTGTCTTACATACTATATCCCGTTGACATCTTTAACACATCCGTGCAATATCTTAAACAGAAGGAAAAAGGAGTATGTTTGAATGGCTTACACCCGAAATGCTAGAGCATCTATGGTATCTCGTCAAAGTAGCAGTGATAACCATATCGAATTAGCAGAGCCTCTCAAGGAGGTTCTGTATGTTGACAACAATGGGTCGCTACAACCCAAGGTAAGGCAACGACCAGTCTTGAAGATGCCTACACCAATTGAATACAAGACACCACTGCA
>CEQL01110167.1_pt1 | contig 25666 bp, 34 predicted proteins | sample 356281 | NCBI WGS metagenome assembly CEQL01 (sample SAMEA2621203, study PRJEB7988) | marine metagenome | biome: marine biome (ENVO:00000447); feature: surface water layer (ENVO:00002042); material: "saline water (ENVO:00002010), including plankton (ENVO:xxxxxxxx)" | depth 5 m
GATCCATGCGCAGAATTGCTCCCAGAAGCTTGCGCTCTCGCGTCTTTCTAAAGTTGTAGTCATGATTATTTGTTTTTTAAATGTAAATGTTTTTGGTCTTGAAAACCTCCCAGGTTATAACCTGTTACTTACCATTATTGTATCGTTATGTAACTTTAATTATTACAAATAATAAATTGCCCTTATTACTTATTAAAGTACGTTAATATTCGCCATGGCAAGTATTAATTATAAGTTTTATAAACTTACCATTCTTAAAAAAAAAGCAATTTAAGGTGGCGTTGAATTTTATTTACACTACCACCCAACTACTTTCCCACAAGTACTACATATTAACTCTAGTTAATAAGTTAAACCAAGGCTTCTTGTTGTTTCACTTCCAAGGTAAACACGAACGCTTAAAAAGTCCGTAGGGCATGCTGTTTCGCATCTTTTACACCCAATACAATCTTCTGCACGGGGCGCTGAGGCAATTTGACCAGCTTTACAGCCATCCCAAGCTACCATCTCTAAAACATCACAAGGGCATGCTCTAACACATTGAGTACACCCAATACAAGTATCGTAAACTCTTACGTTATGTGACATAAAAATTCTTATAGTTAGATTTAGATTATATTATAATCCATAAAAATATGTAGTGACCATTATTTATTTTATTTAACAAAACTTTACAATCAATTTAAAGTTTAATAGGGCAAAAAAATTGAGAACTAGTATTTAGTTCTCAATTTTTTTTGCCCGTTTTTGACTTAGAAGTTGTTATAAAACCATTTTATAAACTTTTAATTTCCACATCAACACCTGCGGAAAGATCTAAATTTCTTAGATTTTTCATTGTTTCTTCAGAAGGCTCAAAGATATCAATTATCCTTTTATGTGTACGAATTTCAAAATGTTCACGTGCATCTTTATTAACATGTGGAGATCTTAAAACACAATAAATTCTTCGCCTTGTTGGAAGAGGTATTGGGCCAACAGCTCTGGTACCGCCGTCTTTTACCGCACCAAGAATTAAATCACAAGATTCAGTTAGAATCTTTGATTCGTATGCTTTTAGGGCAATACGGAGTTTTTTGATTTGTAGAAGGTCCATTGATTAGTTTTTTAAAAATTTAATCTAGAATTTTCGAAACAACCCCGGCACCTACTGTTCTTCCACCCTCTCGAATAGCGAAACGCATTCCTTGCTCAATAGCAATTGGGTTAATTAGCTCAGCAGTCATTTTAATACGGTCACCAGGCATTACCATTTCTGCCGGTGAGCCATCATCAGCAGTAAATTGTACAATTGTTCCGGTTACGTCAGTTGTACGAACATAGAATTGAGGACGGTAGCCAGTAAAGAATGGTGTGTGACGACCACCTTCATCTTTTCCTAAAACATATACTTCACCTTCGAACTTCTTGTGTGGTGTAATTGTACCTGGTTGAGCAAGTACCATACCACGCTCGATGTTTTCTTTTTGAATACCACGAATTAAAATACCTACGTTATCTCCAGCCATACCTTCTTCAAGAGTTTTTTGGAACATCTCGATTCCCGTTACAGTTGTTGTTTGTGTATCTTTTAATCCTACGATTTCGATTGTATCACCAATCTTTAGGATTCCTCTTTCAATTCTTCCTGTAGCTACAGTACCACGACCAGTAATAGAGAAAACATCCTCTACAGCCATTAAGAAGTTCTTTTCTGTATCACGCTCAGGTGTTGGGATGTACTTATCAACTTCTGACATAAGTTCAAAAATCTTATCTACCCACTTATCTTCACCTAGTTTCTTTTCACCGCCTTCAACAGCTTGTAGTGCTAAAAGTGCTGATCCTGAAACAAACGGAATTTCGTCACCTGGGAAATCATAGTTCTCAAGTAGTTCTTGCACCTCTAGTTGTACTAATTCTAGAAGTTCCTCATCATCTACTTGATCCGCTTTGTTTAAAAAGATAACAAGATGAGGAACACCAACTTGCTTAGCTAGTAGAATGTGCTCACGTGTTTGAGGCATAGGCCCATCTGCTGCTGAAACAACAAGAATTCCACCATCCATTTGTGCTGCACCTGTAATCATGTTTTTAACATAATCAGCGTGTCCTGGACAATCAACGTGCGCATAGTGTCTTGTTTCTGTTTCATACTCAACGTGCGCAGTGTTAATAGTAATTCCTCTAGCTTTTTCTTCTGGAGCAGAATCAATTTCATCAAATTTCTTACTAAGTGCTGCGTTGTGAATTGCTAACGTCGCTGAGATAGCTGCAGTTAGTGTTGTTTTACCATGGTCAACGTGTCCAATAGTACCGATATTTACGTGTGGTTTTGATCTTTCGAATTTTTCACGTGCCATAATTCTCTTTTCTTTGTATTTTTAATTTGTAAAATAAATATGTTTTTCAATACTTTTGGCGAATTTCAAATATTTTCTTAAATTTGAAATAAATTAATAGCGGAAGTGCGCAAATGCTTTGTTTGCTTCTGCCATTTTATGTGTTTGTTCTTTCTTTCGAACTGCTCCCCCACCTTCTTTTGCTGCATCTAAAATTTCATTGGCCAATTTAAATGCCATACCTTTACCTGAGCGTTGTCTTGCAAATTCGATGAGCCACTTTAACGAAACATTTGTTCCTCGGTAAGCACGAATTTCTAACGGAACTTGATAAGTTGATCCACCAACACGTCGAGCCTTTACCTCTACACGTGGTGTTACATTCTTAACAGCTTTCTCAAGTAATAAAATAGGGTTTTCTTCCGATTTCTCAGAAACTATTTCCAGCGCATTATATACAATTCTTTGAGCGATAGATTTTTTACCCGACTTTAATACGCGGATTATAAGCAGTGTTACTAAACGACTATTATAAATAGAATCGGGTTGAGTTAAAGGTCTTTTCGACTTACTTCTTCGTGACATAATTTTTAAATTAACTAGCTTTAGGTTTTTTACCCCCGTACTTTGAACGGCCTTGTCTTCTATCTTTTACCCCGTTCGCATCTAATGTACCACGTACTACGTGGTAACGGCATCCAGGTAAATCTTTTACACGTCCACCTCGAATTAAAACAACAGAATGCTCTTGAATATTATGACCAATACCAGGAATATATGCTGTTACTTCAAAGCCAGATGTTAAACGAACACGTGCCACCTTTCTTAACGCTGAGTTTGGTTTTTTAGGTGTTGTTGTATAAACACGAGTACATACACCACGTCTTTGTGGACAAGATTTAAGTGCAGGCGACTTTGTTACCTTTTTTTGTGCTAGTCGTTCATAACGAACTAATTGCTGAATAGTTGGCATATTTTTATTTAGTTTTGATTCTCCTCAAGTCCATATTTACGCATAAAACGTTCTACACGTCCCTCGGTATCAATAATTTTTTGTGAACCTGTATAGAAAGGGTGGTTTCCAGACCAAATATCCACATTTAGTCTCTCCTTTGTTGACCCTACTTTCATAACAAGTTGGCCATCACAGTATACTTTCGCATTTGGATACCATTCTGGATGAATTGTCGATTTTGCCATTACTATGAAATAATAATAATAATATATTAACGTTTAGAAAATTGTGGTGCTCGACGTGCTTTTCGAAGTCCATACTTCTTTCGTTCTTTTGAACGGTAATCACGCGTCATATAACCCTCTTTTTTTAAATCCCCACGTTGATCTTGGGAGATGTAGCATAGTGCTCTTGCGACACCAAGTTTTACTGCGTCAGTTTGGCCTCTTAAGCCTCCCCCATGAGTATTAACATAAATATCGTAGTTATTTTCAACCCCAAGACAAAGTAATGGAGCTTTTAATGCATTGAGATACTGTGCATTAAACTGAAAATATGCTTCACCAGATCTATCATTAACAGAGATAGTCCCTGTACCAGGTACAAGTTTAACTTTTGCAACAGAGTTTTTTCTACGCCCTATTGCAATGTATGTTGGTTGTGCATTATCTAAAGTTGAAACCATTTATTAATTTACTTTTTATTTATATTCAAATTGAAGCGTTTTAATAGGCTTTCACAAACTTCGTCTGCCGACTTTTGTCCAAAATTTTTGAACTCTAATAATTCATCTTGCGAGTATGTTAATAGCTCACCTAATGTATGTATATTTGCTCGTTTTAAACAATTGTAGGCTCGAACAGATAGCTCTAAATCTTCAATTGGAATTTTGCTAAAATCCGGTTGTTTTAATATTGACTCTTCTTCATCAATAATCGGAGTTTCATTAATGGAATCTGTTGTTTTTAGACTTCCAAAAGTTGTGCTTAATATGTCTGAAGCACTATTAAGTACATCAATTGGAGTTATACTTCCATTTGTTTCGATTTCCAGCAATAAGCTTTCTGTCTCGACCGATGTACTGTTTTGAGAAGTTTCCACGAAAAAGTTTACTTTTCGGACGGGCATAAAAACTGCATCAACACTTAAAAACCCTGTAGGTAAATTTGCATTCTTTTTTCCAGTCAGTGAATACCCCTGGTCTTGAGTAAGCAAAAATTCCATTTCTAAAGCCCGACTTGCCGTCAAAGTAGCTATATATTGTTTAGGTTCTACAAGACAGATATCATTTGTAAATTGGATATCGCTTGCTGTGATAATTCCGGGTCCTTGAAAATTTAAACGTGCTACGATAGGCTCATTTAATTTTCCTGTAAAAACTATTTGCTTGAGATTTAGTAGAATCTCAATAACATCTTCTTTAACTCCTCGTATTGTTGAAAACTCATGATTCACGTCAGCAATCCTTACACCAACAATTGCGACTCCAGAAATATTTGAAAGAAGAGTTCTTCTTAACGCATTTCCGACTGTGATCCCCTGCCCTTTCTTTAGCGGTTCGATACGGAACGTTGAAAAAAGACAAGTTGTTGTTTTCTCTAGAGAGTTAATACACTGTATATTGAACATTTCTTTAGCATCTGCAAAAGTTAAAGTGCTTTCTAGGCAGAAAATCAATATCCACTTTACACTCTTCGTTTTTTAGGTGGTCGGCATCCGTTGTGCGGAACTGGAGTAATATCTCTAATTCGCAGTACTTCTAGCCCACAGCCTTGAAGAGCACGTATAGCTGTTTCTCGTCCATTTCCAGGACCGCTAATAATTACTTCCGCTTGTCTCATACCTTGTTCAAATGCCATTGAGCCCACTTTTTCAGCTGCAGATTGGGCCGCAAAAGGCGTACTTTTTTTTGCGCCTTTAAAACCACAACCTCCTGCAGAGGCCCAAAATAAGGTATTACCACTTTTATCTGTTATATTTACGATGGTGTTATTAAATGTAGATTTAATATGAACCACACCAGTCCCGACTGTTTTTTTCGATTTTTTACTCGTAAATCTCTTTACTTGTTTAATCATATAAGATCAAAATCCCTTTGAATATGAGTTTGTTTTAGCTTAACGACCTTTTTTGCTCGCTACAACTGTTTTAACTTTTCCTTTTCGCGTACGAGCATTCGTTCTTGTTCGTTGACCACGTACTGGTAAACCTACACGGTGTCTTAGCCCTGCAGCAGAACCAATTTCAGCATGTCGCTTTATGTTTAGTGAATAAACTCGTCTTAAATCACCTTCCGTTTGATAGCTATCATCAATTATGGAACGCAATTTTGTTACCTCGCTATCTTTCAGATCACTACAACGAATATCCGGTGAAACATTAGCTTCGGATAAAATTTTTGCTGCATTTGTTCGACCAATTCCAAAAATATAAGTCAAACCAATTTCAATCCGCTTATTACGCGGAAGATCTACACCTGAAATACGTACCATTTATATTTTTTATTACTTACGCTTCATTTTTGCCCTACCTTGTCGAACTTTGAATCTGGGGTCACTTTTACAAATTAAATAGATTCTTCCCCTTCTCTTCACAACTTGACAATCCTTTGATCGATTTTTTAGACTACCGATCGAACTTACAACTTTCATTGCTTAATTTTGATTTCAATTTTTTAGTGGCAATCCCCAAATCTTCATTGTTTCTTTGGTTTAGAAAGTCACATGTAAAATTTAGAACTAGATGATTGCATTATATAAATCCTAACGCACTAAACGGAAAAAGTCTACGTCTTTTTAAACCCCTCATATCTTGATGAAATTAGATAACCACGAATTTGGGAAGTTGTATCCGTAATAACACCAATTAATATCAATAATGAAGTTAAATTTTTAAAGAATGTAAACTGAAAAACATTTCCGATAAGCAAAGGGAAAAAAGCAAGAAAAGCAAGAAAAAGACCACCTATAAAAGCGAGGCGATTTATTGTTTTTTCAAGGTATTTAGTTGTTTCTTTACCTTGCCTAATGCCTGGAATGTTGTATGCCATTTTTCCTAGATTTTCTGACATATCTTTAGGCTTTAAAACTAATGACACATAAAAACAGCTAAAAAAGACAACAAGAATCAAATTTGCCCCAAATGAATATACTTGTAGTATTTCAACCCAAAAACTATTATTTGCACCTACTGTCAAGTTAATAAACTGTTGAACTGGATAAACTAAAAGGATTGCAATTGTTGAACTGAATACTAGAGGCATTACTCCACCTTGGTTTAATTTAAGTGGGATAAAGCTATTTTTAAACTCAGAAGATTGCGTTGACTGAATTATAGGATTTAGACTTAATTGTTTAGCCGACACAATATTTACTTTCTTATAAGCATCCTGGAAGGTAATGATTACTAGAACAATAAAAAGATAAATCAATGTTACTTTAAAAATAACAAATAGGTTATCGGTTAGTGATGACGTAAAAGTAGTTTGGACAACATTAATAATATTATTTGGAATACTACCAACAATATTAATAAAGATAATCATAGAAGAACCGTTTCCGAGCCCTTCTTCTGTTATTAATTCGGCAAACCACATAGATAATAAAGAACCAATTGTTAAGGCTAATACAATTTTAAAACCTAAAAATAGGCTCCAATTAAACATAACTGGCTTTATTAAAAAATTAGCAACGCCAAAACTTAATGCGATAGCCCACCCAAATGTTAAATATCTTGTATATCGCGTTATTTGTTGTCGCCCAATTTCACCTTCTTCTTTTTGCAACCTTTCCATACTTGGAATGACAGGCGTTAAAAGTTGAATAATAATAGACGCATTAATATACGGCAATATACCCAGTGAACCAATTCCAATAAACGAATTCCCTAATAATGTTTTAGCAAAACCAAACATTGGGTTTAAATTCTGGTTTTGGGCAAATATATCTAAATCAAGACCAGGCACAGGAATATATAATCCTAAACGAACAAGAAGTAAAAGAGTTAAGATTTTTACAATCTTATTTTTTAACTGAGTTCTTGTTGTTGATTTTTCCATAAAAGTTACTTATTTCGTTACTTTCTTTTTTCTAGGTTATGCTTGGAATGAACGTAAAGTACTTAAACCTTGGACCGTTGCTCTAGCATTATTTAGTAGATTATTCGACCCAAGTTGCTTGGAAAGAATATTTTGTATACCTGCTAGTTCTAAAACAGTACGTACCGATCCACCAGCAATTACACCACAACCTGGTGCTGAAGGTCTAAGAAGAACTTTCGCAGCACCGAAACGGCCGTTTGTTTTATGCGGTATAGAGTTTGACGTAGTTAAAGGAATACTTACGATATTCCTTTTACCATCAGTAACTCCTTTTCGGACTGCTGTGATAACATCGGCAGCTTTTCCTACACCAACACCAACTTTACCTTTTTCATCTCCAATTACTATCACAGCACGGAAGCTTAATTTTTTACCTCCTTTAACAACTTTTGTTACACGTTGTATAGCAACAACACGCTCTGACCATTCCGGTTTTTTATCTCTTTTATATCCTTTTTTAGGGTTTGGCATTTTATTATGTTATTTAAAATTATTTTTTACCAGTTTTACCAGCTTTACGTCTTATAATTTCACCTTCATATGCTATGCCTTTACCTTTATAAGGCTCGGGTGGTCGGACAGCTCTAATTTTTGCGGCGAATTCACCTACTAGTTCTTTTTCAATTCCCGATACAGTAATACTTGTCGTTTTTTCAACATTTACTGATATACTCGATGGAGTAATCATTTTTACAGGATGGCTGTACCCCATATTTAGTACTAAATCTTTTCCATCTAGTTGAGCCCTATAACCTACTCCTGTAATCTGGAGTTTTTTCTGGAAACCTGCTGATACCCCTGTGACCATGTTTGCCACTAAGGTACGAGATAAACCATATAAGGATTGTGCTAATTTATTATCTTCTGCTTTTTCCAGCATAAGTTTATTGTCGTCTAATGTACAACAGATAAATGAAGGTAAAATACGTGAAAGTTTACCTTTAGGCCCATCAACAAAAACTTTTTGGCCTTCTATCTTTACCGTCACCTTTTCAGGTATTGAAATATATTGTTTACCGATACGAGACATAATTATTGTAAGTTTACCAAATATAACATAAAATCTCACCACCAACATTTTCTTGGCGCGCCATACTATCAGTCATTAAGCCTCGTGAAGTAGAAACAATTGCTGTTCCAAAACCTCCTAGAACTCTAGGCATTTTCTTTGCTTCACTGTAAACCCGTAAACCAGGCTTACTTATACGCTTAATTGTTGTGATTGTGGGTGTTCTATCTTTGCCACTGTATTTAAGTGAAAGTAATAGAGAACTTTTTGTTCCATTTTTTAACTCTTCAAACGAGGCTATTAAATTCTCGTCTAATAGCACTTGAGCAATATTTCGAGTAATTTTTGTTAGTGGAATTTGAACAATTTGATGTTTTGCCAAATTTGCATTTCGAATGCGGGTTAACATATCCGCGATCGTGTCATTAACCATATAGTTATTTTTATCTTTTAAAAATTAGATGTTGCTAACGCGAGCATTATGCTGGTCTTAGAGGTAAACCTAATTGTTTTAATAGACCATAAGCTTCTTCATCTGTTTTTGCAGAAGTAACGATACAAACATCAAACCCTTCTAGCTGTTTTACGTCATCGTAAGAAATTTCCGGGAAAATTAATTGATCTTTAATCCCAAGATTATAATTTCCTCTCCCATCAAATCCATCCGGGCTTATACCACGGAAATCACGAATTCGCGGTAATACAATATGAATTAGGCGTTCTAAAAACGCGTACATACGATCTTTTCTTAATGTAACTGATGTCCCAACTGTCATGCCGTCTCGTATTTTAAAACCGGCAACAGACTTTCTCGCTTCATTAATAACAGGCTGTTGTCCCGCAATTGTTGCCAACTCTTTTAAACTAACAGCAAGTTCTTTTGAACCACGTGAGTCTTCACCAATACCACGGTTTATTGACACTTTTAAAACTTTTGGGACCTCTTCAATATTTTTATAGCCGAATTCCTTAACTAACGAAGGAACAATTTCTTTTTTATAAAAGGCTTTTAAGTTTTTTCTCATTTTATTAATTATTTCCTAAACGTTTTGAATAAAGACAAAATCATATTTTACAATACTTCAGGCGCTAAAGAAACAATTTTTGTAAAACCATTTTCTTTGAGCTCACGGGCAATTGGCCCGAAAACTCTTGTTCCACGTGGGTTGTTTTCTTTGTTAATAATAACGGCAGCGTTATCATCAAACCTTAAACGTGAACCATCGTTTCGTCTCACTGAATGCTTTGTTCTTGCAATAACAGCACGTACAACATCAGATCTTTTCACTGTAAGATTTGGTGTTGCATCTTTAACTACGCCAATGATAATATCGCCAACATGCCCGTATCTGCGGTTACTACCCAAAATACGGATACACATTAATTTTTTCGCTCCACTATTATCTGCGACATTTAAATAAGTTTGGGGTTGTATCATCTTATTTTTTTAAGTTGAAGATTTTTCTAAGATACTAACCAGTATCCAATTTTTTGTTTTACTAAGAGGTCGTGTCTCTTGAATTTTCACCTTATCACCAATTTTTGAGTTGAACTCTGCATCATGGACAGCATAACGCTTAGTTCGTGTGATTACCTTTTTATAGTTTTTGTGTGTAACTCGATCATTTACAGCGACAATTTTAGTATTAACCATTTTATCGCTGACAACAATACCGATACGTTCTTTTGTAGCCATACTTTTATACCAATATAAAAAATAAAATTAATCTATGAACTTAAAATGTTAAACTTCGCGATCAAGAATTTTTGTCTTAACTGGTAATTTGTAAGAAGCTTTCTTTAGAACTTCGTAAGCCTCTTGCTTAGCTAGTCCGTTTATTTCAAATAGAATCATTCCAGGTTTAATAACTGCAACCCAGTAATCCACAGCTCCTTTTCCAGACCCCATTCGTGATTCCGCAGCCCTTTCTGTAATCGGTTTATCAGGAAATACACGAATCCAGATTTTACCTGTACGTCTAACATATCTTGTAATACTTCGTCTAGTAGCCTCGATTTGTCTCGAAGTTAACCATGTTGGCTCTAGTGCTTGTATACCGAAATCGCCAAAAACAACTTTATTTCCCTTAGTTGCAATACCTTTCAGTCTTCCCCGATGTACTTTACGAAATTTCGTTCTTTTTGGGAGTAGCATAAAACTTTATTTTTTAGTAGTTGTAACTATATAATTTCCTTATTAAAAATCCACACCTTAATACCAAGAACACCATAAGTTGTATACGCACGATCAGTTGCATAACTTATATCTGCTCTTAAAGTTTGTAATGGAACACGACCTTCACGAGCCCACTCAGCACGTGCCATTTCTGCTCCGTTTAAACGGCCTGAAATTTGAAGTTTAAATCCTTTTACCCCAGCTTTTTCTAGTCTTTGTGCAACCTGACGAATCGCACGCTTAAAAGCAACTCTCTTTTCTAATTGATCCGCTAAAGAACGGGCAATTAAAGTACTTTCAGTTTCGGCCTTAGTAATTTGAATTACCTTGATTCGAATGTGTCTAGGTTTATCTAGTAATTTGTTTAGTGCATCACGTAACTTAACGAAAGTGTATTCTTCGTCATCACCTACCGCAATTGCTTTAGGTCGTGCCGCATGAATTAAAAATTCAAGTTTGTTAACTTTTCTCCTGATTTCAAGTTTGGCAATACCAGCTTTATTGTAAAGTGGTCCCCATTCTTTTTCAAAAAATTGGCGGATTCTATAATCCTCACGCAAAATTGAGCCGTATGTATCATAACCAGCGTACCAACTTGCACTATGAGGTTTATTTATTCCGACCCTAAAACCTGTTGGATGTGTTTTTTGGCCCACAGTAAAAATTTTAGTTAAAATTATATTTTCTTATAGAAGTTCACTGTTTATAGTCCTTACCCAGCGACTATAACTGTAATGTGAGAAGTAAATTTTAAAATTCTGTAAGCGCGGCCTTGGGCGCGCGGTCTAAATCTTTTCATTACAGGCCCTTGATCTGCAAAAGCTGATTTTACAATAAGCTTTGATTCATCAAGTCCCATATTGTTTTTTGCGTTAGCAGCAGCCGAACGTAGAACCTTAATAATTGGTTCGCATGAAGCATAAGGTAAAAATTCAAGTATCATCAATGATTCTTCATAGCTTTTACCTTGAATTTCACGAAGAATTCGTCTTATTTTGTTTGGTGCCATTCGAACATATTTTGAGACAGCTATGGCCTCATTTTTTTGTAAAAGATCTTTCACCATAATGGTTAACGTTTTGCTTTTTTATCTTTTTTTATATGCGAGCGGAATGTTCGAGTCGGTGCAAATTCACCCAATTTATGACCTACCATTTGGTCTGTTACAAAAACGGGAACATGTTGTCTTCCGTTATAAACAGCAAAAGTATGACCAATCATTGTTGGTAAAATAGTTGATGAACGTGCCCAAGTTGTCATAGTATCCTTTTTTCCGCTAGCATTCATTTGTTCAAGTTTATCTAGTACTTCTGAAGCAACGAAAGGACCCTTTTTTAAAGAACGTGTCATTAAATTAATTTATAAGTATTAACAATTTAGAACTTATTTAGTTCGACCACGAACAATATAACGACTACTTGCCTTAGTCGGTTTTCGTGTTTTGATACCTAGTGCAGGTTTACCCCAAGGTGTTACCGGCTTTGCTCGACCAATTGGCGAACGACCTTCACCACCACCATGTGGGTGATCATTAGGGTTTTTTACCACACCTCGAACTTTAGGAGTTTTACCTAGCCAACGCTTTCGCCCAGCTTTACCTAACGTTATATTTATAGCGTCGACATTTCCGACTTGCCCTAAAGTTGCGTAGCATCTATTGTGTACTAGACGAACTTCATTTGAAGGAAGCTTTAATGTTACAAAATCACCCTCTTTTGCGATTACCTGTGCATAAGTACCGGCAGCACGTGCAATTTGACCACCTTTTCCGAGTGTTAACTCAACATTGTGGACGATACTTCCGAGAGGTACTGACGCTAAAGGCATAGCATTTCCGATTTCAATTGGAACATTGTCACCAGAATAAATGACCATTCCTACCTTTAATGAGCGTGGGCATAAAACATATTTTTTTACCCCATTTTCGTAGTGTAAAAGCGCAATTCTTGCGTTTCGGTTAGGATCATATTCAATACTTGCAACCCTAGCAGAAATAACAAGATTTCTCTTAAAGTCGATAACACGGTATTTTCTTTTATGTCCCCCACCGCGACCTCGAAGAGTTATTAATCCTCGATTATTACGGCCTCCACATCTCTTTTTCCCGAATGTTAATTTCTTTTCCGGTTTCGTTTTTGTTAAATCAGTAAAATACAAATCTGAACGCGTACGCGTTCCTGGGCTGTAAGCCCGATATAAACGGATTGCCATAAAATCCTATTTTTCAATATTACTTAACTTTATCAACACAAAATAATGATTAATCCTATTCTTTTTCAAAGAAAGTAATAGAATTGTCCGGAGCTAATGTAACTACGGCTCTTTTCCGTTGAGCTTTTTTTCCTATAAATTTACCAACTCTACGTTTTTTTGCCGGTTGACATGACGTATTTACAGCTATGACTTTTACATCAAATAATTTTTCAACTGCTGTTTTAATAGACACTTTATCGGCTCTTTTATCTACAGCAAAACTATATTGGTTTTGCTCTAAAAGACGAATCGTCTTTTCAGTAAGAATTGGGTATTTAATTAAATCGATGAACGATTTTAAATCTGTGTTCATATCAATATGAATAAATAAGGTTCAAATAATAATTTTATAAGAACTAAATCTTTGGTGTAATCTTTAGCATATTTTTCCTTTTACCAGGTACAGAACCTTTTAGTACTAAGATATTTTCATCAATATCAATAAGAAGCACTTCACTATTAGTAATAGTGGTTACTTTGTTACCAAGTCGGCCTGCCATTTTTTTACCTGGATAAACACGCCCAGGTGTAGTTCCTGCACCAATTGAACCAGGTAAGCGGTGGTTCTTTGAACCGTGCGTCATTGGTCCACGTGAGAAGTTGTGACGTTTCTGGAGTCCTGCGAATCCTTTTCCAATACTTTGACCTGTTATCTTGATTTTTTGTCCTACAGTAAAAGATTCTACGCTAATAGCTTCTCCTAAATTGAAATCGTTTGGCTCGTCTACACGAAATTCACCAAATTTCGTAAGCCCTTTAAGCCCTGCTTTTTCAAGATGTCCACTTATCGGTTTTGAAATATGCGTTGCTTTTTTTTCGCTATACGCTATTTGAACCGCATTATAACCATCAGTCTCTTCAGTTTTAATCTGACTTATTTGGCATGGTTCAGCTTTAATAAGTGTTACGGGAACGCTTGATCCATCTTTATCAAAGATATGAGTCATCCCTAATTTTTTACCAAATATACCTGCTACCATATAAAGTAAACTCTTGTTTATATAATCTGTACGATACGAAAATTCTTAAAAGATTTTTCTCTAGCTTCATAAAATGAAACATCCATATTATAGCCTATTAGATATGTACTTGTCTAGGCCTTAGGAGTCCGTTTATGCTCGTAAGTCCCACAAGTATATCTAGTATCTACCACTTGAACAATTTAGAAATAGGATACATAATAATGTGAAAGAAAAATTAGACTCAATTGATATAAAAAAATGGCAAAAGTTGTTGGTATTGATTTAGGAACTACTAACTCAGTAGTAGCTGTTATGGAAGGTGGTAAGCCAACAGTAATAACAAATGCTGAAGGTCAGAGAACTACTCCATCAGTTGTTGCATATACAAAGAAAAATGAATTACTTGTCGGTCAAATTGCAAAACGACAAGCTGTAATTAACCCAGAGAATACATTTTACTCTGTTAAGCGTTTTATTGGACGAAAAACAAATGAAGTTACTGAACAACTTCGTCAAGTCCCTTATACGGTTATCCAAACAGAGGATATTATTAAACTAGATTGCCCTGCACTAGGCAAGCAGTTTGCCGCGGAAGAGATTTCAGCGCAAGTTTTACGAAAATTAGCTGAAGATGCAGCTAAGTATCTTGGAGAGCCTGTTACACAGGCAGTTATTACGGTTCCAGCATACTTTAATGATTCACAACGTCAAGCAACAAAAGACGCCGGGAAAATTGCTGGCCTTGAAGTATTAAGAATTATCAACGAGCCGACAGCGGCTTCACTATCATATGGTCTTGATAAAAAGGATAACGAAACAATCCTTGTTTTTGATTTAGGTGGTGGTACATTCGATGTTTCAATCCTAGAAGTTGGGGATGGCGTTTTTGAAGTTCTTGCTACTTCAGGAGATACACGTTTAGGTGGAGACGATTTTGACGAAAAAATTGTTCAATGGTTAGTTGATGAATTTAAAGCTCAAGAAGGGATCGATTTAACACAAGATAACCAAGCTTTACAGCGTCTTACAGAAGCTGCAGAAAAAGCAAAGATTGAGTTATCGACACTAACGCAAGTGGCAATTAACCTGCCATTTATTTCTGTTACACCAGAGGGTCCAAAGCACCTTGAAAAAGATCTGACAAGATCAAAATTTGAGGAGCTTTGCTCAACATTAATTGATCGTTGTAAAACGCCAATTCAAACTGCTTTAAAAGATGCAGAATTAAGCGCGGATAAAATCGACCAAAATGTTTTAGTAGGTGGTTCAACAAGAATACCAGCAGTTCAGACTCTTGTAGAAAACCTTCTTGGAAAGAAGCCGAACCAGTCTGTTAACCCAGATGAAGTTGTAGCTGTTGGTGCCGCAGTTCAAGCAGGTGTTTTATCAGGTGAAGTAAAGGATATTCTTTTACTAGATGTTACGCCACTTTCTTTAGGTGTTGAAACACTTGGTGGTGTTACTACAAAGATTACACCCCGTAATACAATCGTTCCAACAAAAAAATCAGAAACATTCTCTACAGCAGTAGATAACCAACCAAACGTTGAGATTCACGTTCTGCAAGGGGAGCGAGAGCTAGCAAAAGACAATAAAAGCCTTGGTACATTCCGTTTAGATGGGATCACAGCAGCTCCAAGAGGAGTGCCACAAATTGAGGTAACATTTGATATTGATGCAAATGGTATTTTATCTGTTACGGCAAAAGATAAAGCTACAAATAAGCAACAATCAATTACAATTAGTGGTGCCTCAAACTTACAACCTGATGAAGTTGAACGAATGGTTGAAGAGGCAGAGAAAAATGCCGTTGCGGATAAAGAAAAGTTAGAGCAAATTGATGTTAAAAACCAAGCTGATTCTCTTTCTTACCAAACTAAAAAGCAACTTGAAGAATTAGGTTCAAAAATTTCCTCTGAGGATAAGGATAGAATCACGCAACTTGAACAAAGTCTAAGTGCGGCTATTCAAAACGAAGACTATACTTCAATGAAAAGTTTAACTGAAGAGTTGAAAGATGCCATGATGGACGTTGGTCAAAAGGTTTATAGTCAAGGTGCAGATAGCGCAGCAACAAGCAGCGATGATGTTATTGAGACGGATTTCTCTACAGAGAAATAATAAAGCTATGATCTAGGTTTAAAAAATTTATAAAAGGTAATGTGTTTTCGCGCATTACCTTTTTATAAAAATTGAATTCTTTATAGATTTATGTTATATTTTAGGCAAATATAAACTCTTCAGTTTTTAGGGTCGATGCCCGAGTGGTTAATGGGGACGGATTGTAAATCCGTTAGCATAGCTTACGTTGGTTCAAATCCAACTCGGCCCAATTTTTTTATTTAAATATTTTAAAATTGACGTTAAATACCGTAGATAAAATAAAGAGTTTCTATAGCTTCCATATTTAATTCTTTTACTGTGGTTACTTTATCCAATTCCGGGTATAAGTCTATGAAATAACGAAAATAATTCAGTTGGTATTTTAATAAATAATTCTTAATTAATTTATTGCGATAAAAATTTGGATTTATAGAGTTGGCGTTAGTAGAAACAATTTCACTTTCAATTGTTGTTATAATCTTAAGCGCCAAACTGCGAATACTTTTTCTTTGGGTAAGGTTGTACATGGAGTCTATATTAGCAGGGGAAAATTCTAGGTTTTTACTCCGTATATAAGAATTGGTTAAATTTTGTGGATTGCTTAAAAGTAATGTAGGAAAAGCTAAGCTTATTAAGCAACAAAATTGGCTGTGAAAATTTCTATCAATTTTTTGACTTTTGAAGTTAGCCATTGTAATTTGCCTAATTTTATAAATTAAGAATAAAAGGAGAAAATTTAAAAAGCAATAAATTTTCTCCCTTATTTCTAAGTAGCTAAATGCCGTTAGTAGTAAATCTTACCACCACCCCATTTCTCATTAACAACTTTCGGTTGAATTAAAATGTGGCCAGCAATTGCAAATAGATCTTCATCAGTAAGTGATCTCATCTTAGGGAAAATGTCAGCACTCTTAATACTTGGGTGAAGCTCTGAAATAGAATCAAGACCGTCATAACTCATTGGATCCTTGAAGTAAGCTACAAGGCTTGTAACGCTATCACGAGGAGGTGTTGCTAAACTAAGAGCTTCAACATCTAGACCTACGTTCGGGTTTGTTTTAGTTAGACCACCTGTGTGACAAATTCCACATGCATTGTTAAATAAACGCTTTCCACGCTTAACTTGTTCAGGTGTAAGAACAACAGTGTTTCCTTTAGAATCTAGTGTAACCGTTCTTGTATCCTCATCTAATTCTAATGCGCTAACAGGTAATGTTTGTGCATTGAAAATGAAAGCCATTAGAAGGCTTCCAATTAAAAATTTACTTTTAAACACCATATTAAAATTTCTTATTTTCTGAAAAGTGTAAAATATGTAATTAATCTTACAATTAATTATAGGTTATGTAGTTTGAATTTTTTAAACCGTTAAAAGGAAGTTAATATAATATTTTACGACGATTAACGATAAAAATTCGATCTAACCGTCAAATGTATCACGCTCAGTGAATTTAACGTTTACTGGCTGTGGATTCTTACCAATAGAGTGGCCAATGTTTCCAACTCCAACTCGGCCAGCGTTTAGTTTCTCTGGGAATACTCCATCTTTAGGGTGTAAATATTGTACCTCGCTATTTGGAAATATTCTGTAGATTTGGTAATCTGAAATTTTGAAAACTGTGCGAAGTTGTGTTGATAATGCTAAACATTGCTCTTTTTTAGCAAGGTAAAGTAAATTTTCACCACTTTGCATTATTGCTGCTCCACTTGTTGGCATTTCAAAAATCTGCTCTTTAGGACTAGTCCAAGTAATAGCATACTTTTCTTCTGTTTCCGCAGATCTTAGCCAACCACCGGTACTACCATTGAATGTTGGCGAAGGTATTTGTAAGTTTAATGTGTCTGTTGTCATTCTGAAGGAATTCTTATTATAAAATAATTTTATGAAATGGATCCGAACTATTTAATAACACCATATTAGGTACTATTGTACCCTAAGTTTGAGATTATAATAAAAATTGCTGAAATTATTAGGGATTTTAGATCCTGTTTAATCTAATTGAGTACCTTAAAATTTTTTAAGGATATAGTTATTTAATAAACTGTGGTAAAACTTTTTAATAGAGGACAAACAACGTTTAATTGCAACCATATAGAATCATAACTTAAATAAAATTTGTGATTAATAAATTATTATTCTTTTTTTGCGGCTTTTTGTTTTCAAATATACTCGACACAACAATAGCAGAATTTCAAGAGTGGTCACTTGTTGGTGCAGCTTTTATTGTTAGCACTATCGAAATGTGCAGTAAATTTTTTTACTACTTATCAGTAAAGTTTTCTGGTGTTAGGGACGAAAAATATTATATAATAACGTTATTACATCTAGCAAACTACATAAAAGTGGGTTTAATTTATGGATTCATAGTTGACGCATTTAAGCTAGGTAGTTAGTATTCAATTAAAAAGAAAATTTCTATTATGATTACAGATGGCCAAATTTTCTTAGCCTTAGCTATTGCTTTAACAGCAGCAATCTTTGCTATTTCTCTTGGGCGCCAGCTATATATATAGTAAATCAGAAAAAAAATCCCTTTCGCAGAAATTAACTGCGGAAAGGGATTTTTTTTACTTAAAATTGTACTGAATGTGGCTAAAGTAAACTTTTTAATTCATTTATATTTAAAAATCAATTACCACTTTTGAACGAAGGATGAAATATGTTACACGGTGGCGAATACGAGTTAACATTAAGATAAATAAGTTAAAAGATTCTTTTTTGTAATCAGTTAGTGGGTTACGTTGACCATATGCTCGCCAACGGATTGAGTCTTTTAATGAAGAGATCTTTTGAAGATGCCCCTTCCAGGCAAAATCTATTTGTTGTAATAAAAATGAGCGTTCCAATTCGATTAAAAGGCCTGGTTCAATTATTTCTACTTGAAGTTCTTTTAATTCATAGCTAATTTGGAATTGTTCTCTTAAAAACTCAAAATTTCTTTTGAGCTCCTTTAAGTCCTCAGGTAAATTAAAGAAATACGGTATACCAAGAAGCTCTTTAACTTTTCGTTTAACAAATTCGTTTTTTTCATTTGCTAAGTCCTTACTCGCTGTAAGTGAAATAATAACATCATATAAACTTCTCTCCCCATATTCTAATATCCACTGGCGTAAATTTTCTTTTTCTAGAACTTTTTTACGCTCCAAATAAATACCATTTCTTTGCATTGTTAATGCTTGATCATACTCAAATAGTTGATTGCGGGCATCAAAATAATAGGCTTCGACTTTTTTTTGTGCCGATTCTAGACTTCTATTTAAAACTGGTGATTGTATAGGAGTTGAATCCTGAAAACCAACATTTTTCATCATATCTAGAATTTGATCACCCCCAAATAAACGGAGTAATTTATCATCTAAGCTTAGGAAGAACCGTGATGACCCTGGATCACCCTGTCTACCTGATCTACCCCTAAGTTGATTATCAATTCGACGAGACTCATGTCTTTCTGTTCCTATGACATGTAGCCCCCCTAAATTGACAACTTCTTTTTTTTCTTGCTCACTTGTATCTTTTTTCTCAGCGATAGTCTGAGAATAAACCTCATAGAATGAACTAAGGTCCTTGTTATCAGAAGCAGGAGATTGGACAAGGCTATCAATTAAATCAGGGTAATTTGTATTTACCCAATCACTGTTCTTGTTTTTAAAAAAATCGTAAAATAGTTTAAGTTCCGGATCAACTAAGGCTTTATCCAATTCTTGAGAATAATCCCCATCTTTTAAGCTAGCTACAAATTTTCTTACTTTTGTTGAAATTAATACCTCAAAATTTCCCCCTAATTGAATATCAGTACCACGCCCAGCCATATTGGTTGCGATTGTAATGGCGCCTTTTGAACCGGCTTGCGCAACGATCTCTGACTCACTTTCTATATTTTCAGGTCTAGCATTTAATAGTCGGTAGGAAACACCATATTCACCTAATAGAGTAGCTAATAATTCAGATTTTTCGATTGTCGTTGTTCCTACTAAGACAGGTCGATCCAACTCCTTTATTTCTATACATTCTTTAGCGATCGCTTGCCATTTTAAATATTGACTTTTGTATATTAAATCAGGAAAATCCTTTCTTTTTACTGGTCTATGAGTTGGAATTGGGACAACCCTTAAATTATAAATTTTTTCAAATTCAGGTTCTTCTGTTTTGGCTGTCCCGGTCATGCCAGATAATTTATCGTACAAAAGAAATAGATTTTGATATGTGATCGAAGCAACAGTTTGGCTTTCATTTTGAATAGGAACATTTTCTTTCGCTTCAACCGCTTGATGTAGTCCATCACTCCATCTTCGACCAAACATCGTACGGCCAGTAAATTCGTCTACTAATACGATTTCATTTTCCTCATTAATAATATAGTGTGTATTCAGCTTAAAAAGCTCCTTTCCTTTTATAGAATTGAGTAAATACGAAATCCAAGGGTCCTCAGGATTATAAAGATCCGAAAGCTCTAACGCTTGTTCACAAAATGATACGCCTTCTTCTAAAATTGTAACATTTTGGTTTTTTTCATCAACCAAATAATGTACATTTTTTTGTAACGCCGCGGCTAACTTAGCCGTTTGATAATATTTTTCTATCGGCGCATTCCCAGGTTCAGATATTATTAATGGTGTTCTGGCTTCATCAATAAGGATTGAGTCCACTTCATCAACAACACAATAAAAGAGAGAGCGCTGAACCACTTCTTCTTTGGTAAAAGCCATGTTGTCGCGTAAGTAATCAAAGCCTAATTCATTATTTGTTATATAAACAACATCACAATTATAATTTTTTTGTCGCTCCGCTGGCTTCATATTTTCTTGAACTAAGCCAACGCTTAGTCCCAAAAATTTATGTACACAACCAACTGATTCGGAATCACGCTTGGCTAAATAATCGTTTGCTGTAACAACATGAACACCTTTGCCATAAAGTGCATTCAAAAAGGTCGGTAAGATTGCAACAAGGGTTTTACCTTCACCTGTCTTCATCTCAGCAATCTTACCCTCATTTAAGACTAAACCACCTATTAATTGAACATCAAAATGTCTCATATTTAAAACGCGTACCGTTGCTTCACGAACTAAAGCAAAAGCTTCACAGATTATTGAATCTTCTGATACACCTTCACTTAACCGGTTTTTTAAAATTTTGGTTTGCTGCCGAAGCTCATCGTCGCTCATGTTTTGGAATTGGGTCTCAAGTGAATTGATTTTTTTTACTTGTTCTTGGTATCGGGGTATCGTTTGGTTTAAAGAATTTGGAAAAAAAACTTCTAACATATCATTAGCTATTTTGTAAAAATCATATTGATGCTGTACGTTGTAGTTTTTGTAATAGTAAAGCATGGGTGAAGTATTATACAGCTACCTAGTTTAAGTAACTAATTATATTATATTATATAATAATGCAGAGAGGATGAAAACTTTTATTAAACCATGTTATTAAATATAAAACTATTATTAAATGGCATTGATCAGTTTTGGCTTAATTTTCGTCAACAAACAAAACTTATACTGCTTGGAACAATATTAATTTCCATATTGGTTAATACCTTCGCATCTTGGTCTTTAAATTTGGTCCAGCAAGAAACAGTTTTCAATAATAGAAAGTTCGTGCAAGATATAAGCACTTTAGTAACTACAAACGTAATTACAACCTTAAGCGAAAAGAATTATAAACAAATTCTCCCTTCTTACGAGAGACTTTTAAAAAATAATTTTAGTATTAAATATATTATAATTTTTGAAGCTGATAAAAACCGCTCTTATTATGCTCCCTTTCAAAATAAAGAAGCGAACGGAAAATTATTGTTTAAAAAACAAGATGATTATTTAAAAAATACCATCACAGCTAGTTTCGAGTTATTTTCCGCAGAAAAATTTTTAGGAGTAGTAGTTATAGGCCTTAATTCCAGCCAAAATTTAGTAGATAATTTTAAACTAACTCAGTTAGTTATAATCCTTTTATTTTTTATTTTTTGGGTAAGCCTAATTATTGCTATCATTTTCAACGCAATCATTATAACGAAGCCACTTAAGGAATTGTCTTACGGAGTAAAAAATATTGCAGAGGGAAATTTTCGCCAAAAAGTTAATTTACCATTTGGTGGTGAGTTGGGTGAGCTAATTATCCAATTTAATGAAATGGGTAAAAAATTACAAGAATATGATGAAAAAAATATTAAGCAATTAATATCAGAAAAAAAGAAATTAGAAAACCTTATTTCAAAAATTGCCGATGGAGCTTTACTTTTAGACACGAATTTACGAATTATTTTTGTTAATTCAGCAGCCATTCAGATAATGGGTTGGGAAAAGAAAAAACAAGTAATTGGTACTAGTTTTTGGGAACTACTACCAAAAACGATGCAAAAGAAGATGTATACAACACTAGGGCAATTAGTAAAAACTTCTTCAAGTGGTTTTTTTTACGGTGAGATCCCACCTTTATTAGAGGAATCTCAGGAAAATGGTAAAAGGTCTGTTCGAATGATTTTAAATATTGTTTATGGGCCTAAAGGCGCATCAACGAAACCCGAGGGGGTTGTAGTAACTGTTCAGGACTGTACAAAAGATATGGAATTAAGACAAAGTACCACTCGGTTTATCGGCAATATTTCTCATGAGTTGCGTACACCTTTGTTTAATATCAACTCCTTTATCGAAACAACGCAAGATTATAGTTACACTCTAACGACAAACCAAAAAAAATATTTTTTAGAAACTGTTGGGAATGAAAGTAGTAGGATAACAAGGCTTCTGACTAATGTTTTAGATTTATCACACGATAATGCAGTAACTAAAAGTACTTCCAAAAGCGTTGATTTAAAAGAAATAATAAATCAATCATGTCGAAGTTACCAGTTAGTTGCAAAAGATAAAAATATTAAATTAAAGCAAGAGCTAAGTTCTTCCATTCGACAAATTAATGCTGATTTTGATTCACTTATCCAAGTTTTTATAAATCTAATTGGGAATTCATTAAAGTTTACTTATCCACAAGGGGAAATTATTGTGAGGGTTTATCAAGTAAATTACAAAAATAAAAGTATTTCCCGTATCGAGGTATTAGATACAGGACTTGGTATACCTAAATCCTTTAAAAGAGCCGTTTTTAGTCGTTTTGTAAGGGTCGAGGATAAAGTACATAATATAAAGGGTACAGGTTTAGGTTTAGCTATAGTTGAATTAATACTTGCTGAGTACGGATCACGGCCAAGGGTTATAACAAAAGAAAAAGTCGGTAGTATTTTTTACTTCGATCTAAAAGAATAAGGCTCCCCGTAATAAGGTATGATTTATTTAATTAATCTAGATTAAATATAGCATAGAAGGTCCTTAGACCTTATAGAGGTAGACTTTTTTGTAATATTGGGTTGCCTGGGACTCGAACCCAGAACTATTCGGTTAAAAGCCGAGTACTCTACCATTGAGTTAGCAACCCCTTTCAATATAAACTTACGCCTCTAATTATAGTAATAAACTAAACTTTTCTTCAAGGTTTTTTTTTAATGCAGGTTAATTTACGCTGTAAATACCTTTAACTAATAACGTAATTTATTAAGTTCAGTTAAATTAAAAAATACTCCTACTGTTTAATTCGGGTCTATACAAATAAATACTTCTTTGTTTATACTTTTTTAATAAAAGGTGATTATTTTTTTACCTTCTAAACTATATAATTAGATTCGAAAATAAATCAAAATGAAAAAAGATCTTGAATTATACGAAGTTCTGTATCTAGTAAACCCTGGTTTTATGGATCAAGAACTAGAAAACAAGGTTGAGTTTTATCGAGACTTGCTAACAAAAAATGGCAGTTCGGTTATGGTGCAGAATAGGGGAAAAAGAAGTCTAAGTTATAGAATAAAAGGTTTTACAACAGCTAACTACATCCAAATGGTATTTGTAGGAAACCAAAAACTTATTCAACAGTTAGATCAAGAAATTCGTAGAGACGAATCTGTTATACGTCATTTAACGACAAAATTACCTGATCGCCAAGAGATTTTTAATTAAGAGAGTGCAGAAGTATTACTTTTAGTAAATGCTTCTTCCTCAGTAAAAAAGGCTTAATGTGAATAACACAAAGTAAAAGCATTGTCCTTGACAAATAAATATTGCCCATCATATATTATATATATTGTGATAATTCGCGGGATAGAGCAGTTTGGTAGCTCGTCGGGCTCATAACCCGAAGGTCAATGGTTCAAATCCGTTTCCCGCTAGTTAAAGTTAAAAAAAATCATACTTATATCCGCCTTACCTTGTTATCAAAAAATTATACGTATTTATATCAGCCAATGTACTGATTACTTATCGGGCTTGACGGGACTCGAACCCGCAACTTCCGCCGTGACAGGGCGGTGCTCTAACCAATTGAACTACAAACCCAAGACATGTTTTTCTTATAGATTCATACTATAATTTTTGTGGCAAGAAGTCAAGTCTGTAGGTTAAAACTTAAACATAAAAATTACCACCTACTTATATATTAAATAAGTAAATTTTGTTATCTTTAACCTTTGGAAAACTCTTATTTAAGTTATTTACTATTTAAATAATTTAAATAAGAGCTTCGGTTTATAAATAGAAAAGATATTATAAATTCTTACCCATTAACCTTGAAAGTTAAATCCCAAACTATAAAAATGATATGTCATTTTGTTGTGTTTGTTGATAGTTTGTTTCTTTTAACTTACGCAGAATCCTTGAGAAATACTCTTGTAGATATTGTTCTAAAGTAAGCAACTCAATATTTGAATTTGTAGGGTTAGCCTTTAAGGTTTTTTGATTTCTTAATATCTCTGAAAATTGCAGCCTGTCTGCAATATTCCAAGTGAATTCTAATGAACGGAAAATACCCTTAAGCACTGTGAAAAATAAGGCAGGAATATAAGAAATTTTAGCTTGTTGACCAGATAACCGTTCACACAAAGTAATTATCTCCTCAGGTGTCCAAGCCTTGTTACCAACAAGAGTTGGTGTAGTATTTTCGAAGCTCTTTAATCTTAAGCTGCGTACGACAATTTTTGCTGCATCTTGCGTATCAATATAAGCTGTAGGGCTAGTATTACCTAATAGCCAAATAGTTTGTTTTTCTAGTGTTGGTATCGCATACTGATTAATTAAGCCTTGAAAAAAGCCCGAACACTGAAAAACTGTATAATCAATACTTGATTCCTTTAATTTTTGTATGAACTTAAACTTTAAGTTTATTAAAGGAATACTTGAATTTTGAGAAGCACCTGTAAAAGAGAAAAACACAAATCGTTTTATTTTAGCAAGTTTTGCAGCTTCGAGAAGGGCTAATTTACCCTTCCAATCAATTTTTTCTGCATTGTTATCGTCGGTCGGTCGGACAGTTGACGCATCTATTATTACGCTAACCCCTTTTAAAGAGGAAGGGATCGTCTGTGGTGAGGATAAGTCACCATAAACTAGTTCGGCCCCCCAGTCCTTAAGGAATGCACTTCGACGAAGGCTTCGAACTAAACATTTTACTTTGAAACCCTCGTCTAATGCACACTTTACAATTTGTCGGCCTAATGTTCCTGTGCCGCCAATAATAAGTAAACTCATTTGAAGTTTTAGATTTGAATGGATAAAACATAGTTTCATACTTCTTCGTATGAAATGTCAAGAAATTAGCAACCCATGTTTAAACCATTTATATAAAAAAATAAAGAAAAACGGTTTAGAAAATTACTTATAAATTTGCTTGACATAATTATGATAGAACTGTTATAATAATTGTAGATTAAAAATTAACTTTTCTGTAAAAGATTGAATACCATGGAGAG
>CEQL01085665.1_pt1 | contig 25647 bp, 25 predicted proteins | sample 356281 | NCBI WGS metagenome assembly CEQL01 (sample SAMEA2621203, study PRJEB7988) | marine metagenome | biome: marine biome (ENVO:00000447); feature: surface water layer (ENVO:00002042); material: "saline water (ENVO:00002010), including plankton (ENVO:xxxxxxxx)" | depth 5 m
GCAACGTGCAATTAAAGTCAGGGCTTCAGCTCTTGCCAGTGACCCCTTCACAGATAGAGACTTAGTAATGCCTGATGTAAATGCTTGTACAAGAATTGCAGTTAAAGATGCATATGAACAAGCTGGTCTTGGGGCTGAAGATTTAAATCTTGTTGAATTACATGATTGTTTTGCAACAGCTGAAATGCTGCACTATGAAAATTTAGGTTTATGCAAAGATGGGGAGGCAGGAATGATGATTGATGAAGGACATGTTGAATTAGGAGGAAAAATTCCGGTTAATGTTTCTGGCGGTCTTCTGTCTAAAGGTCACCCTTTAGGAGCTACTGGTATTGCAAATATATACGAAGTTTGTTCCCATCTAAGAGGAGAAGCTGGTAAGAGGCAGGTTGAAGGAGCAAAAATAGGTATGACTCATGTCATTGGACTTGGAACAGCTTGTGCTATTCATATTCTTGAAAAGCCTTAATTAGCTTTGTTAATAGGAGTAACCGGAGATACTCATAATAATTTAAAAAATATCTCAAAAATATGTGACTTATTCAATCGTGCAAGTCCTTCATTTGTTATTCATACAGGAGATATTACGCTTCCAAAATCTCTAGCTGCTTTTTCAATGTTAAAAATGCCTTTAATAGGTGTTTTTGGAAATAACGATGAGTTTGAAAAGCAAGGATTATTGGAAGAAGCAAAAAAATTTGATTGTGATTTATTTGAAGAACCTCACAAGATAGAGATTAATAAGAAAAAAATAATTATTATCCATCATCCAGATTTAATTAACGAAAAAATGATTTTAAATGCTGATTTTATTGTTCATGGACACACTCACAGATATAGATCAGAATTTAAAAATAATACTTTAATTTTTAATCCTGGAGAATGCGCTGGTATTTTGAAAGAAAAAAATAGTATTGGATTAATAGATACGGAAAAAAAAATATCTAAAATAATTAATTTTTAAAATTTTTTTTTGTATAAAGATAATAAATCAAACTAATTAACTCTAAAAAAAGGATAAAACTTATTACTGGCCTAATTAATCTATTAATCCCATTTGATTCTAAAATGGAAGATTCCAGAAACAGTATCGATATTATTGGAGCTATCTCATTTTTACCAGGCTCTATGAACCAAATAGAACCAAATATCCCTATTATGATTGGTATCAAAAAAAATTTTATAAATTTATTAGAGATAATTTTTGATAAAAAATAACAAATTAGAATTAAAATTATGTAATAAAAAAACCAAGAAAAAATCATAACTCTATATATTTCAAGAACTCTTTCGCCGCAGAATTATCTTTGAACAATTTTAATATTTCAGCAGGTTCTTCATTTTTAATTTTACTTTTTTTAGTTATTTTTTTTAAAAATTTATCCTCAAAAATATAAGATGGGGGTAAATTTTTTTCACTGGCGCGCTTCTCTCTCCACAAAAAAATATCCTTTTCTTCTTTTGATGCTTTTTTTAGTTTTTTTAATCTGGAAATGTGAAGTTCTTGATTACCAAGAAAAGTCTCTTTCCTAAACTCTTTAATTGCTTCTTGCTCTTTTTCAAGTTTTTTTAATTCTTTTAATTGCTTCATATATATAGGTATTAAAAAGTTCACATCATCAGCAGCATACTCAAGCTGCCTCTGAGTTAGAGGTCTTTTCAACCAATTGGAGTTAGTTTCTGACTTCTCTAGTTCATAACCGAAATATTTAGCAACTATATATCCATAATTTTTAATTTCACCGCCATTAATAAACTTTTCTGCAATCTGAATATCAAAACAATTAGTTAATTTTATTTTTAAATTAGTTTTTAAAACCGTCGTATCGCTCCTTAAGGAATGCATAATAATTGTTTTAGTTTTATCTTCTAAAATTTTTTTTAAAAATCCTAGTTTTTTACATTTTAAGCAATCAATTAGAAGTATTTTTGAATTAGTAGATATCTGTAATAAAGATAGTTCAGGGAAATAGGTATTTCTCCAATTAAATTCTGTATCTATACCTATGTATTTTTCTTCTTCTAAAATTTCTTTTACAAATTCCTTATCTTCTTCGGATTCAACAAGATATATTATTTTTTTATTTTTTAGGTTAAATCCTAATTTTTTTAAAACGCCTATCAAAACTACCTTGTCTTTAGATAATTTTTTATTTTAGTCCTCATCGCAGGGTCCTTCATCGCAAATTCTAGATTAGCTAAAATATATTCGGCATTGTCTCCACAGTCAAATATGTCTCCATCTAAGGGAAAAGCGCTTACCTTGTTATTTTGTTTGATGTAATTGTCTATAGCATCTGTCAACTGAATTTCATTTGATTTATCTGGCTCAGCTTTAGAAAGATATTTAAAAAAATTATTATTAAATAAATATCTACCTGCTGCATATAAATTAGATGGAGCTTTTTTTATTGAAGGCTTTTCTATAATTCTTTCAACCAATCCAAGACCAGGTAGTTTTGAATATTTTTTTATTTTAGCAATTCCATATTTTGAGATGTCGGCTTTTTTAGCTCTGCCAAGGAGAATGGAAGAAATTTGATGTTTTTCAAAATTTAATCTCATCTCCTTAAGCGAATCTCCAGCATTTCCATTATTTTTACTAATCAACATGTCTGGTAATACAATTGCAAAAGGTTCTTTGCCTATTAATCTTTTTGCACAAAGAATTGCATGTCCTAAACCCTTAGCCTCTCCTTGTCTAATGCTTTGTATAGAAATATTCAATTTTGAAATAGCTTTAATTTCTTTCAATAATCCTCTTTTCACTCTTTTTTCAAGAGTTGCTTCTAACTCAAAGCTTTTATCAAAATGATTTTCAATAGAATACTTGCTCGAATGAGTCACTAAAATAATTTCTTTAAACCCGGCATAAACTATTTCTTCAACGATATGTTGAATTATGGGTTTATTAAGCACTGGAAGCATTTCTTTCGGAATTGCCTTTGTTGCAGGAAGCATTCTTGTACCAAGCCCAGCTATAGGAATAATAACCTTATTAATCATTGATTAAATTCTACATTAAATATGGTCAGCAAAATTTAAAACTATTTTTATTTATCAATTCTCGATGTACTTGTTAATGATCTAGTTTATTAGGATCTTGGAAACTTTATCATCATTTTTAATTCTGTCTCCCTTAGTCAAAGCCCTATTACTCCTCTAATAAGTAACTTTATATTATTTTTTTATTTTTAAAGAAAAAACGGATAGCACTTCTCAAATGTGTTAAAAAGTAAAAAATTTCTTTCCTCGATGATCGACGAGCATCATGTATAATTTTGATCGTGTGATTGCAAAGATAGTTTATTCCCATTTGTTTTGATCTATAAAATAAGTCAACATCTTCAAAATACATAAAGTATTTTTCATCAAAACCTCCTAAGAGCTCGTAAAGGTTTCTAGGAATGATTAAAAACATTCCAGCTGCCCAATCAAACTTAGTGGATGAAGAGTGATTAATGTCAAAACCGAATTTTCGTAAAGTTAGAGAAAAAGGCGTAGGAAAATCTCTAAAATTATCTTCTAGCTCACCTTTTTTGTTAAATATTAAAGGACATGTAATAAATTCGCTAATGTCCAAAGATTCATCAAAAAGATTCCCAAAGTCTACTATCTCTATATCAGGATTAGAAATTATAAAAAAACTTTTAGAAGATTGTATAAAAGCAAAATTATGATTTTCGGCAAATCCTTTTTCTTTTTTATTCTTAATAACTTTTATATTCAAATTCTCAAACTCTTTAAGGAAATTTGTTGATTCTTCCTTGTTAAGTGTAATTATTATTTCATAATCAAAACTTATAAAATTTTTAGAAATAAGTGATTCTATAAGTTTTTTAATAAGCTCTCCTTGACCATGACTTACGATAGAGATGCTAAAGCTAGATTTCATTTTTAAATAAGTACCAAGAAGTATATTGTCTTAAATGCTTAGAAAGAAAATTAGAGCTGAACGGTAGGTCAAAATTATTTATTAATTTAAAACTTGTATCTTTAAAAAGGTCTTTTAGTGATTGCATATCATGAAAAATTTTATGATCAGTGTCGCTCTCAAAACCAAATTTTCCTGGCACACCAATCAATAATATTCCTCCTGGCCTTATTACTCTGATAATTTCTAAAATTATGTTTTTTGGATTTTCTATATGCTCAAAAACATTATCAGAAAGAACGCTATCAAAATAATTATCTTCAAAGGGAAGCACTCCATCCTCTATTTTAGAAGCTAGCAACCCTCTTTCTTTACAAAAGTTTATGTTGTATTGATTAATATCAACTCCTATAGAATTATTATTATATTTTAGGTAGTCTCCAATTCCGCACCCATAATCAAGAATCTTCCCATTTAAGTGCCTTGTTATCAGAGGATATAAATAAAAATTTCGATAAATTAAACCTATTAGAGATCTTTCTCTCAAATAGTTGTGGTAATTTTTAAACTTACTCATATTAAATCAAAAGATTGATTTCAAAATTTTTTTTGAAACTTCTTCGTTATAATAAAGAGACGGTAAAAGGTTCTTCTTTAAAGAGCCATTACTATTTCTAACGATTTCAGAAGCTTTATTGAGAGCACTTACTAGATTTTTTGTATCCAAGAACTTTACTGAATTATTCTCAACTAATAGCTTTTCATGCTCATCGATATCCCTTCCAACAACAATTAATCCGAGAAAAAGGGATTCCATGACTGATCTTGATATACCTTCGGCTAGGGATGTATGTATGAGAATTTCTGATGAAGATAAAATTTTGTAAGGATCTGTAAGATGACCATGCATATAAATGTGTTCGGACATATTTAAGTCCTGAATTAAATTTTCACATTCAGCTTTTAAGGGGCCATCTCCAACAATATGTAAAACAGATGACTTATGATTCTTATGATATTGACAGAAAGCCTCAATAGCCTCTAAAGGTTTTTTTCTATTATTAAGATTTCCTAAAAAAATAAAGTCTAAAGTTTTACTATTTTCAATGTAATAAGATCTATAAGGTTCTAGTTTTTTTTCCTCAATAATGTTTTCAATTACCAGTGGTTTGGAAAAGGAATACTTCTCTATGTCTTTTTTCATTTTTTCAGACAAAGAAAATACTTTAGAAAAAAAGGATGTCATAAAGTAATGCATAATCGCTAAAGGAATTCCTATTAAGCCATAGTCAGTTCGGTAATTTGAGATTAAATCACCTCTTACATAACTTATCCTGATCCAGTTACCTTTAATCAATGCATTTATTAAATCTGAAGATAAACAAATTGATATAACTGCATCTTTTTCGCTTAGTTCCTTTTTAAGGTATTTGTGTATTTTTCTGAATTCTCTAAAACCAGAATTAAAATTTTTCACCCTAAAGTTATCTGAATAAACTGGCGACACTGAGTTTTTCGAATTTTTCTGTGTAACAACAATAGTCTCATATTTCTTTGAAATTATTTCCGCTATTGCTAAGGCACCCCTTGCAGGTCCGCTATTATCTAAGGAAGGAACAAGTATAACTATCTTTCTACTCATTTATTAATTCAACAATCTGCTTAGCTCTCTTTCTCCAGGTATATTTATTTTCTTGGTCAAGCTTAGCCTTTTTAGATAACTTCAATGAAAGCTCTGTATTTGTTTTTAATAAATTTAATGCTTTGTTCCAAGAGGAAAGATGATCAGGTGTTGCCATTAAACAATTATTCATATTAATCAAAACTTCTCTTAATACTGGTAAATCAGAAGAAATTATTGGAACTCCCGAAGACATATATTCAAACATCTTCATGGGTGACATCCACTCAGCAGTATCAACATTTCCAGAAATCTTGACAGATTTTTGATAGGGCATAAGTAAGCAATTCAGACTTTGCATTATATTTTTTACTTTAGAATGTGAAATATGTCCCATAAATAATAAGTTGTTTAATTTATTTCTCAGCCTATATTTTTTTATCTGATCTTCGTTGCCGCCAAAAACAAGAAATAACATCTTTGGATTATATTCAGCCAATCCTATAATTATCTCTATCCCTCTGCCTTCGTATAAGTGGCCAAAATAACCTACAATAAAATTGTTACTTATTTTATCTTCTGGAACATATTCTGATAAGATTCTTCTCTTTTCATAATCACTTTTTTGATCACTCTCACAAAAAGAAGCATCATGAAGAATCTTAGCGTCAAATTTATGTTCAAGTTTATTTTCTAGAATTTCTTTTAGTTTTTGAGATATTGCTACTACTTTAGTTTTAGGAGAAAGAATTATGAATTTTTGTAGCTTTGATTTAATACCATTTTCAACTAAGTGAGTTTCATATACATGATTTATTTTCAACATAGTCATAAACAGAGACGCATAAAAATTTCTTGAAATAATCAAGGCGTATTTTTCATTTTTTAGAAATATAAAAATAAGGAAGTACAAAGCAATTAAGAAATTAGATAATCTACTAAATGGAGAGAAGATTGACTTAAAATTTATGTCATCTGTCAAAGTGTCAAAATCTAAAGATATTTGCCTTTTAAATTTAAGTTTATTAAATATTGTTCTTTGACAAAATAAATCAATCTCATATCCGTTTTCAATAAAGCCCTTTGATTGAGAAATCACATGAATTGAATTCGCTGATCGCGATGGAAGTAAAGATGGCGATATATAAATTACCTTCATTAGAAAGAACCGATACCGGGAAAATCTATAAAACCCCACTCTTCTTCTGAAGATAGACCTAAAGAAATATCAATTTTTGCCAAAGTCATAATTCTAAACCAAGTATCCCAAAGATCAGATTCTTCCCAATATCTATGAATCTTAGTCCAATGAGTAGTCACTGTGTTATGTTTCGGTCTCATTAAAGTGATATATTGCCTGAGTCTTTCTTTTTTCATTCCCTTTGGAGACAGAATCCAGTGATTGAATCCATTTATTAAATAATTAATATTTATAGGTCTTATATGCCTGGATTCACAGTGTCCTCCATCGATATTTTGATCATTTAAAATTGAATTTCTTGTTCCAATTAATAATTTTTTAAATTTTTCATTGAGTTTTTTATTTTTTGTAAGAATAAAAATTGCATCATAATCAAAACATCCGCCTCCTCCAATATAAGGAGAAAATCTTCCATCTTCCGTAGAGGTTAAGTAAACTGATTTAGCAGCAAGCTCCCAATTAATATTTTTTGTTTTCCTGTGTGAAAATATTTCATACTGGTGGTATCCGTTTTGAAATTGAAGATGATTCATGAATTTATAATCTCCCCAAAATCCATTATGATTCATTGATTCAATGTGTAATTTTTCCCAATTTTCTATGAGATGCTCGTAATTTTTATTTCGATAATTATTTAGGTAAATTAATATTACTGCATAAAACATCGAAAGGTTGCCAGTTTGAGCTCTTCCAGAGGTCATCATGCTATGCAATTTATTATTATGTTTTCGAAAAGAAAAAAAATTGTCGAAGTGATTGACTAAACTTTCTAAAATATTCTCATCGAGAACTTTGAGCACACTCAATCCAAAACAAATATATTGCATGTCTTTTTTACTTGCTAAAAGTTTTTCATAATTATCAAACAATTTAAGTTTTATTAAGATCTCTTGATAAATCTCATTTTTTAGTTTCATGTAAAATGTATCCGGCAGTTCTACTTTTATAAAGTGGGCAACTAAAAACCCAAAGATATTGCTATATATGGAAGAATCCGTTCTTGGAGTTAGAGAAAATTTTTCATCATCATGAAAGCATTTGTATAAAAAATTTGATGAAGAATTTATAGAATCTTTTAAATCTTCTTTCATTAATTCAATAAGGTAGAGATAAGCTCAAGATTAAATCAAAAGTTCCAGGACGAAAAAGTAAAAAACAGGCGATTGGCATAAGTATAAATAAAGATTTACTAATACTAATATCTCCGACCTTATTTTCATAAAGTTGAAGGGACCTGATTAACAGAAAAGGATATAGGGATGCGATCATGCTAGAAATTCTAAAAGCAAATATTGCAACATCGTTTAAAGAAACAAATGTTACCAAAGAAATAACTTCCAAAAGTAATAGTGTTTCTATGAGTTTATCATTTGATTTAGATTGAAAATAATAAAAGCTTGAAATTAGGAGAATAACTGCATGGAAATACAAAAAAGATAAGCTGGAAACTTCATTCCCGTATCCCTCTTTTTCCCAATTTAAATATATTCCTATTCTTGGATCTATGACATTTAAATATTCTAAATTTGAACCAACTAAAAATACTAAAAGAAAAGACAATAGGATCAAAATAGATTTGTTTATTAATTTATAACTATATATCCAGCTGAAGAAATAAAAGCTCAATATAAGAGGGATTACTGTCAGGTGAATTGATGATGCAATAAGACTTATTGTAAATTTTAAGTATTTCTTATCGTATGTAATGCTCAAAAGGAACAAAGAGAAAGCAAAAGCTGACCTTAGTTGAACTAAATCTCTTAAAACCATTAGGTGTAAAAAATAAAAAGTAATGAACAAAGCAAAATTAATGGAATTTTTATTGCAAAATCTATGAAAAGCATAGATTGTTATCAAATTCATCGCCAAAAACATATTAGCAAGGCTCAAATTCAGTGCATTGAAAATATAAATTAGTGATCTGTAACCAAAATCCGGAACATCAGATGGATTTTGATAAAAAGAATAAACGTAATTATCTAAATCTACTCCTTCAGACCTGAAGGATAATAAAGATAAGAAAAAGACAAAAGATAAGAAAAAAAAGGGATCTAACTTTTGTGGATAAACTTTATTTCTCGAGTTAATTGGGATGAATAATATGAAAACTATTGCTAAGAGATAATATAAGTAAGCAGCCAATGTATTGCCTTAAATTTGATGCTTTTCTTTAATTAAAATCTCAGCCAATTTGAAGTCTGCTTCATTGTCAATGTCAATGCTCCTTGTTATCGGCACTTCAACTCCTAAGCAAGGATCTCCTAATATGCTAACCTCATCCACGATAACTGATCTCTTAGACAGGTATACAGCGCCGTTCCTTTTATATACTCTTGGCAATGACTGTCGAGGTCTCATATCTTCAAAGCCTTGATCAATATAATTAACAAGTACGTTATTGTTAATTAACCTTTTCATCTTAAAAGGGTGAATAGACGATTCGCAAATTGTTACAGCACTGACAAATTCTTTTTGAGAATTCAGAGAATAAATGCAGTTTAAGATATCCTCTGGTTCACAGAGAGGTGAAGTGGGTTGCAGGAGACATATTTGATCATATTTAACTTTTTTATCCTTTTCCATATATTCTAGAGCATGTTTCATAGCATCTATAGAAAGTGAATCATCTTTGCTGTATCTAATTGGGCGCCTAAAAGGAGCTATGTCAGCTTTGATTGAATTTGCGTGATCAATAATGTTTTTATCGTCAGAGGAGACGACTATTTCAACATCAAAATTTGAATTGATTTTTGTTTTGACTTCAAGCGCCGCTTCAAGAATATATTGAAAAAGAGGCTTTCCATTAATTTTTCTAAAATTCTTATTTGAAACTCCCTTTGAACCTTTTCTGGCTAGTATTATAAAAAGAACTTTTATTTTACCCATTATCAGTCATTAAGTTTATTTTGTTCAATAGGTCAGCGGCACCAGAAAAAGATACATTGACATTAATTTTTGAATCATTTTTCAATAGAGAGTCCATATTTGTTACATCTAATCCCTCAACCTTATAGAAATCAGTAATTATTTTAGCATTATGATTTCCTTCATTATCCTCTTTGTCATAAATAGGTATAAAAAATATGTTTCTTTCTAAGCAGTCGGTGACAATTCCAAGACTAGGTCTTCCAATTACAAAATCAAACTTGTCTAAATTTTTAAAATCTTTAGCTGAAGAATAGATTATATCTTTTGATAAATTAGGATGCTCAAAATTTTCTAAAAGTTCATCTATCACTATCTCGCCATCATATTTTGCAAGATACTTTTCTATGTATCTTTTAAAAAGCCATGGGTAATTTTCTGTCCAGGCTCCTTTGCCTTGAACAAATAAAATTCTATTATTTTTTTTTGATGCTGAATTTTTTTTATTTCCAAATAGACCTATTAAGGAAAAACTTTTTAACGACCTTATATAAGATTTTGAAAAAATTGTACCTAAAGTTATAAATCTTTTATTTGGTGAGTTAATAAAATTGTAACTTTTGTCATCAATAAATTTTGAGATCTCTTTATGCCAGAAAAAATTTGCTAAAAGAATACCATTATCTTTAAATTTAAATACTTCTGGATAATTATCAGAAATGATTAAGCTATCTTTGTCAAAGTCGTCTATGAAGTTAAAAATATCTAATATTTTATTTGAAGTTTTAACCTGATAATCCAAAGATATGGGTAAATTTGGAACATTTTCTATTTTTATTTCTTTTGAAAGATTTAATTTTATTCTTTTGTGAAATCTTGAAATCGCATCTTTATCCGTAAAAATAGTGACATCAAATCTTTGAAGATCAATAATGTCTAAAATGGTATTTAATCTTCTAAAATGACCAAAGCCATTAGGACAAATTATTAAATTAATCTTGGTTTTCAAGATTCTTTATCCGACCTATTGAAACCATTTTAAGTGGATTATATTTTAAATTTAATCCTAATATCAGTTCATTAAGTATTTCAAGAGTACTTACCCTTTGATCTAGAATTACTAATGAGTCTTTAATTTTTTTATCTTTAATTAAATTAATTAAATCTGCATCAAATGCTTTTTCTGGCTCTTCAGGAAAAGTTGTATGAGGACCGTCAATAAAAATCATATCAAAATTTTTCCCCGGAATATTAGAGTAGAAACAACCAAAATTATTTTCAAAATATGCCGTTTTCCTAGGAGAGTAAATGGGCTTTATGATTTCCATGTATTCATCTGGAATGATCTTTTTAAAATTATCAAAATAATATTCTGACTCTTCCATGCAAGTGATAATTCCAGGCTCATAGCCTTCAATTTCATTTTCTTTTAGAGCATATGCTAAAATACATGAAGATATACCCGGTCCAAGCTCTAATATATTCCTAGGCTTATGCTTTTTTACTAATTCATATAAATTTAGGTAATCTGAATAATTACATCCAGTTGAATTACTTTTTGATCTTGCAGTATCAATTATTTTCTTCAGTTTTCCTCCATTAATTCTTTTTAACTTTTTTTCATCAGCTTTATCAGATATTTTTCTTAAGAAAAAAATTGGATTAATATATTTTGGTCTAGCCGTATATATAAAATAAAACTTAAAAAGTCTTTTCAAAGATAAAATTTTGTTAGTAAGCATTTTTTCTCAATTTTACGATACCTGCCGCATATTTAATTTTTCTGACCCCCCTATAAAATTTAAATAAATCTTTTTTAAAGCCGCTCTTAAAAATTTTTGAAGTATTTTTACTTAAATATCCCTTATTTTTAAGTAATAAAATATCTTTAGGATTTTGGAACTCTCTAAAAGGTTCTATAAAGATAAATTCATCAGCATCGAGATTAAGAATATTTTTTATTCCTTCATAATAAACTTTGTCCATCTGCTCAAGAGCTAAGTTAGTGAAGACAAGCTTTTTTTTATCTGAAATAGGGTGATCAATTTTATTTCTTACATCTTGAATTTTAAATTTTAAATTGTTTAATTCTTTTTCATTAGTATCAGAATTTTCTAAAGAGAAATATTTTTTAATATTAGATAAAATTTCTTTATTATTTTTTACATTTTGCGAACTTTGAACTCCGCTTGAAGTTAACTCGTATCCATAAAAATCAATTTCTGGAAAAATTTGGCCCAAATAAAGTAAATTAATACCGTTTCCAGATCCTATCTCCAAAACTTCATCGAAATTATTTTCCTTAATGACATCTTCAATCATCAAAAGAGAAATGCTGTTGAACCACCACCTCGGAGATTCTAATCCTCTATATTTTATTCTATGAAAATTTCTATGATTAGAAGACAAAAGTTTTTTTAGGTCTCCAAACTCATTTTCGAGAGATTTAGCACTCCAGATTTCTTCGTATTCCTTAGAGACATTTCTTTTTTTCGAAATAAATAGATTTAGGTATATTTTAAGATTGCTGACAAAATCTCTAAGAGTATCTAATTTAGAAAGTTGGAATTCTATTAATGGATTCAATTCTTCATTAGAGTCAATTTTTCGGTCTGCTATAGCTTTTAATACTTTATCTTTGAATTTAAAGCTAAGCATTTACTACCTTTTTAATTAATTTTAAAAAATAATCTTTACTATATTGTGGTCCGCATTCATTTTGAATGGCAGCTTTTCTAGTCTTTGGATTGTATTGATTTAATCCAAAACTTTTCGTTATGGCGGCATGAAGTTCTTTTTTAGACGATACGTTTGGAATCAAGTTGTAATTCATAAGTCTATGATTGTGTACTTGCATTCTATCAATCAAAATATTTTGTCTTGGATTTGACTCCTTGTTTCTATAATCATAATCAATATTAATAACATTTATATTGTGAAAAATTGCTTCGAGATTCATAGTTGAATATATATTTACGAGAATATGAGACTCAAGAAATTTTTTGTCTGCGATTTCATTATAATCCTCTTTAAGTGTTATTGATTCACTATCTAAAGGAGCATGAAGGAGGTCAAAATTATTTTTAACTGATAATTTTTTGAATCTATTTAATTCCTCTCTATTTTTTTCCGAGTTATTTAGTGGATGTAACCGAACTATTAATTCAAAGTTAAAATTATTTTTTAGCTCGATAATATCTTCAAGTATCCTTATATTGTCCTTGTACGATTTTGAACTTTTTGTAGCTAACATCAATAACTTTGATTTTGTATTCTCCTTAAATTTCTTTTTAAATAATGGGGTCCCAATAATCGATATTGAGGATTCATCTATAAGGTAATTTTGCACAACATCTTTTTTCATTGAGGGAGACCATACAAAGACGTAGCTTGTTTGAAAACATGGCATCCCTTTAGATGTGGGGTTATCCCAGCTTTGTATATAAGAAATAGATTTTAGTCTTTTATCCTTAGCTTCATAAATGATACTTGAAATAAAATTTGATTTTAGATTTCCTAAACTAAATGTAAAAATTAAGTCATAGGTTCTTAAATTTAATTTGTTCTCATAAGGCAATATTCTCCTTAAGATAAAATCTGTGAAGATCTTGAAAACTCTTACATTTTTTATTGCGAAAATTATAATTTTGAATAAATTTTTCTTGAATGGACTCCAATAATAAGAATCCACCTCAAATGTATTTCTCAGAGAAATATAATTTTCGTCAATTGGAGAAATATATTTATAAACAGCCTTGATTATTTTAAAAATTTTGAAACGAAGATTATAAAAAAAGTTCTTGGAACAATATTTACCATATTTTTCTTCAAGCTCATTAAATTCATTTGAGAGAATATAAGTAAACTCCAACTCTTCAGAATTTTCGAAGCCCATTTGCCAAATTAATCTGTCAGAGAATATATTTTCAGATATCACTAAGATTCTTTTCATTCTTTAAAGCATTATCAAAAGAAATTTTGAAAAAGTTTATTCCCAATTATAAATATGTCTTTTGATTCCATTTTCTGAAACCAAAGAAGCAAATCTACCTCTATAGTAGAGTCTATTTTGATATTCCTCTTTTGACATTTTGAATTTACCCTTACCTAAGAACTTATCTTTTTTGTAACCTAACCCCTCTATAATATTTAATTGTTTTTTACGATTTAACCCGTGAAATTGATTAAGCTCTTCAAGCTGAGCAGAATTTATAGATACTTTTCCATCTTTCGTTTCTTCTTTACCCAATATCGTAAAGTGTCTTTCTATAATAGATGCTCCATTATAAATGGCAGCAAAAGAAGCAAGATTCCCATTAATTTCTGTTTCTGAATGATCGCTGTACCCCACTTCTTTAGAAAACTTTTTTAAAAATTTAATTCTAGATAAATTAAGATTATTAATAGGAGTTGGATATCTGGTTACACAATGAAGGAAAGATGCTTTATTGCCTAAAATTTTAGATGCTTTTTTAATTTCTGAATCAAAGGTTGCGCCTGTAGAGACATAAATTTTATTGAAATGAGAGGATATTTTTTTTAGCATTGAAAAGCTAGCACAATCATAACTAGCAATTTTTATTTCTTCGAAACCAAGCTCCTTAAGTTCTATAATATGCTGTGTAGCAAAGCATGTTGAAAGAGGAATTACATTTAGCCTTCGTGCTTCTTTTATAAATTTTTTGACTATTTTGTTGGGAATCTCAAGTTTCTTTAGTCTTTTTACCTCTTCTTTATAGGGCCTCTTAAAGCAACTTACTCCAGAGACATCATCTTTAACCCCTTTCTCAAAAGCTGATCTATAGGTAACATTTTCTGCAAAGATATGTTGAACTTTCACATGAGATGCTCCGTGATAGGCTGCAGCCTCAAGCATCTCAAAAAGAACTCTCTCGTTACCATTGTGGTTTTGACAAAGTTCTGCAATAAGTTTTAAAGACATATTATTTATTTTAGGAGTAAAAGGTGTTGTGCCACTGAACAAATTTTTTTACACCCTCATCTATTGAAATTGTTGGTTTGTAACCAGTTTTCAAAAATAGTTTACGCACAGATGAGTGAGTACTCGGTACATCTCCCTTCTGCATTGGTAGAAACTTTATATTAGCATCTAGACCTAAATGTTTCTCTATCGATGAAATAAAGTCCATTAGTTTCTCAGGCTTTCCCCTTCCAACATTATATATCTCATGACTGGTATTTTTAGATTTTATTAGTCGGTAAATTGCCTCAACAATATCGTCAATATAAGTAAAATCTCTAGTCATCTTTCCAGAATTATAAACCTCTATATTTTTACCTAACTTAATGGCTTCAATAAATTTAAAAAGAGCCATATCAGGACGTCCCCATGGCCCATAAACAGTAAAGAATCTTAAACCAACTATATTCATCTTGTATAAGTAAGAATATGCAGACGCCATAAGTTCATTTGTCTTTTTTGAGACACCATAAATAGCAAGTGGATTATCTGTATTGTGTATTTCTTTGAAAGGCATTTTTTCATTAGAACCGTAAATACTAGAACTCGATGCATAGAATAAAGTCTTCAAGGAATCATGAGATTTTAAAATCTCTAATAGGTTTAAGAATCCTTTGATATTGTTTTCTATATAAGTGGAAGGATTTTCTATCGAGTGCCTGACACCAGCTTGAGCTGCAAGATTTATAACATATTCAAAAGAATTATTGATCATAAGATCTTCTAGTTTTTTGACTTGAAGAAGATCAACCTTATAAAAATGGAAATTTTTATAATTTTTTAAATTTTTTATTCTTTCTTTTTTGAGACGAACATCATAGTAATCATTAAGGTTATCTATACCTACAACAACAAAATTTTTTTTCAGCAACTTTTCAGAAAGATGCATTCCAATGAATCCAGCAGCGCCAGTTATGAGAACTTTTTTTCTATTTCTTGCCATAACCTTTCTCGAGAACCACAACAAAGAATTACAGACGATGTTTTCATAATAAAATTATTTATAATTTTCTGAGGTAGTAGCGATACAAAATGTAAAATAAGCTTAAGAAAAGGCCAAAAAAAAGGCCGTATCCTAGATGAACGTATCGGTTGGGGGAAATTCTTATTTTTTCTATGATGGCAGGACTTACTTCTTTTAGTGCATAGTCTTGATTGACATTTACAATTGCAATTTTCTTATATTCAGACTCAATTAGTGAAAATAATAATTTTTTTACATCTGTATCTGATGCCAATTTAGCTTCGCCATAAAGATAGTCAATATATCTTTCCGAGTTTAAAAGTATTTTGGTCCTTTCATATTCATTAAACATATTAAAGATAAAATCAGTCATTTTCTTTGATAATTCTGGAGAAGAACTTTTATAACCTAGCTCAAGAAAAGAAGTATTAGATTTTTTTGCAACATGAAGATTACCAAAAAAAGTTTCATATGCGTTATAAAATTCATCCGGAATATTCATGTTTAAATTTATCCCTTTTTCAGAATTAAAATTCTTTTTTTCAAATGCTGGTATTAATTTATGATCATCTACCAAAATAGCTTCAATCAATCCATCATCAATAGCAAAAAAATTAAAAAAAGCTATTGATTCTAATTTAGCTAAAAGTTCTTTGTCAGATGATTGCAAATTTTGAGTTATTCCGAAAAACGCCAAGGCCTGAGAGTTTTGGTTCAGTTGTTCATCAGAATTACCTATTTCTACTAAAGCAGTTGAGAGGTATATATTTTCTCTTGTGTATGAATAAAAAATTGAAACTAAACTAAAACATAAAACCGTAAGAATAATGAAATTTTTATTAAGCCAAAATAATTTGAATAATGAAAATAAGTTTAGCCCTTCTTCAGTGGAAATGATTTGTTCATTATCTTTTAAAAACTTCATTTATAGTTTTCCTAAAGTAGAGTAAAAAAAATTTTTATCATTATAATTTTTTAAATTTGTTTTTTGTCCCCATCCATCATACAAAAGTTTCTTTGATTTTTTTTGAAGCCAATCTAAAAGAATAATGTCAGAATTTTTCTCATGATTATTTAAAATAAATATGGCGTCAACTTTTTTAATGGAAATTAAATTTTTAAATCCTAACTGATTTATTTTTTTTGGATCAATCTCAAAATCTTTCACCCATAGTTTTTTTACTTTATTTTGAATCAAATTACAAAAATCAACTCCAGTTGAAAATCTGTAATCATCTGTCTTTGGAAATCCTTTAAATGCTATTCCGATAACTAGTATGTTTAAATCAGATAATTTTAAATTGTTTCTTTTGGAGAATTTGATTAATGATCTGTAAGGCGATCTTGCAGCATGTTCATTTATTTTTCTAGAAAAACATCCAGACTTAGGTTTCGAACTAAGTTTTTTAGAAGGATTAGAATAAATAATTGGATCTTTTGTTAAACAATACCCCCCGACACCTGGAGAAGGTAAAGCTATATTTGACCTAGGATATTCGTAATTTACTTGTTCAATTAATCTCTTTGAATCAACTTCTAAATCTTCACATATATTTGATATTTCATTTGCAAAGGCAAAACTTAAATCTCTGTAGGTATTACAAGCTAATTTTGATAATTCTGCAGCTTCAATGGAATCCATCAACACTAAGTTATCAAAAACAAGGCTAAGGAAAGTCCTTGAAATTTCGTTACAATTTTTAGAAAAACCGCTGAAAAGCTGAGGTAAAGTTTTCAATTCATCTAATGCATTTCCTTCTATTGTTCTCTCAGGTGCAAAACAATATGACCAATCAACACCACATTTCAAATTAGACTTCTTTTCTAGATAAGGAATTATTGACGATAAAGAAGAGCCAAGAGGAATCGTTGACCTCATCACTACTACGGAATTATTTAACCCCGCGCGAACGATGCTATCTAATACTTCATAAATATGGCTGAGATCGGGTTTATTTTTATTTGTTAATGGGGTTCCTGCTGAAACAATATAGTATGAAGATTTCTTTAATTCATTTGAAAAGATAAGTCTTTTTTCTTTAGTATTTATTTTAATATTTTCTTGCAGATGAGGCTCATAAAAGTGGGGCTTGCCTCGTTTAAGATCGCCAATCATTTTTTTATTTTTATCTATTGCATGTACTTTAAAATCTTTACTTGCAATATGACATGCAACTGTAAGGCCGACAAACCCCATGCCTATTACAGAGACAATGGTTTCTTGACCAACATCAGAATTGAAGATCTCCTTATAAGATATTGCACCAATAATTTTTTTATTTTCATTTGTTATAAAAATATCTTGAATATTTCTCTTCCTTTTTCTTAAATTTTCTTTCAACAAGTCAAATTCTCTATTTTTAAACTGCTTAATAGTCAAAAAAACAGGATTTTTATTCATACAAAGCTTAATAGACTCATCCATAGAATCATTTTCTGCAAAATATCTTCTCAAATCACCATCAGTTAAAGCTCCTATAAGCTTTTCATTTTTATCAATAATTGCAAAAAAATTAGGCAGGAAATTTAATTTAGAATTTCTTTTTATTCTTTTAAGAGAATCTCTTAAAGTCAAATTATCTTTTATTGTAAGTACTTTTTTCACAAACTATGTATCTGTAACTGCTCTACCCTTTAACTTTTCCCAGTCTCTTTCGGGCCTTACTTCTAAGTTTGTTTGCCAAGATCCTTCAACAACGTTCAAGTTCACTCCTATTTCCTTTGAAAAATAAATTAAAGCTTGTACATCTTTAGGAAAACATGAGCCTCCAAAACCATTTTTTCCATCAGGACCTGGAACTTGGCAGTGAGAATGGCCTACTCTTCCATCTCTTAAAAAACCATCGATAACAGTATCCCAATCTGCATCGACTTTGTCAGAAATCAATTTCATCTCGTTTAAAAATGAAACCTTAGTTGCAAAATAAATGTTCGCAACATACTTGATTAGTTCAGCAGAGGAAAAATCTGTTTCAATTATAGGCATAGACTCACCAAATCGTTGCTTAAAAAGTTTTGCAACTTCCTTCGTATTATCTTTTTTCCCTCCTAAAATAAATCTTGTTTGATTTATAAAATCAAATTTTGCACTTCTCTCTGTTAAGAATTCAGGATTGAAAACTAATCTAAGTTCAGGATATTTTTTTTGATAATTTCCTGTTGTTCCGGGAACTACGGTTGACCTTAGTAGGACAATTGGATTATTTTTTGTTTTTGTAAGTTCAAGGCTTATCTCTTTTAAGCAATTATCAATAATTGAGAGATCAATTGATCCATCAACTTTAGATGGAGTTGGAACCGAAACAAAAATAACCTCTGACGAAACAATTACTTCTTCTAAGGAGTTTTCGGATTTTTTTGGATCCTTATCAAAAATAAAAATATTATAGTCAGCTCCGCAACCGTGTCCAAAACCAAAAGCAACTGCCGAACCTACAAATCCCCTTCCTATAATTCCTATATTTTTTATCATCTTTTTCTGCATCTAATAAATCAAACGAAATATTAACATTTGTAAAAAAGTTTTCACGCAAATCTAGTATGTAAAAAATAAATTTTTTAACTCTAAAAATAATATAATGCGTCTTTTATGAATGTTTGGAAAAGAATTATCTCATCCAGTGTTATCTATTTGGGTGTAAGATTTTCATTCGGTATCTTATCTAATTTCATTTTTTACTATATTTTCAGCCCCACTATTTTACTTCTAATCAAAAGAGCTGAATTATTTCTAAGACTTCCAGTTATTCTCAATTTTGGAGCTTCCAAATACTTAGCTACTCAAGGAATAAAAGACGAATTAGATAAAAGCTTAATTTCAAATTTTTTAATATTAAAAATTACAACTTTCTCGGTCTTAGTTTTATCCTTATTTTTCTACCAAGATTTAAATCTAAGAATTATTGATTACGTTCTTTTAGGAGTATTACTATTTCTCGGAATTCTTGCAAATTATTTCAATAATCTCTCATATCTTCAGGACAAGGTTCATTATTTTATTAATGCCCAATCTATAATTACAGTCTTTAGTCCGGCTCTTGTTTATGGATTTGGAACATTTTTTGATTTTAGCGGTTGGATAATCTATTCGATAATATTTCAAATTATAAATCTTTTATACCTATTGAGAGTTGCTAAAAAGGAATTTTTTCTAATTGATTTAAAATTATTCTCTATAAAAAAGTTATATCAAATTTTAAGAAATTCTTTTTTCCTTGATTTAAATTCCAGACTATCAGCATTTTTTGAGATTTTTATCTTCTTCTTTTTAACAAATTTTATTTCTATAACCGAAAGCGCAATTTTAGTTTTTATTACCAGAACCTCGGATTCAATTGTAAAGCTAGCGGGAAATACGATAAATAAGAAAATAAGCCACTCAATAGTTTCTTTAACTAAGAATAAGTTTGAACTAGCTGATCTTAAAAATTCTCTTGGTTTTCAGTCAATTGGATATTTCTTTGTTTCCATAACCATATCCGTTGTTTATGGCTTATTCGTGTTCTTTTTTATTGAAAATTTTAAAGATTATTCTCACCTCGTTCTTCTCTCAGGACTAATGAGTTACCTTAGATTGATGAACCAAAATATAATTTTATTTTTGTTTGCTAGAAACCTTTTTCAAGATATTAGAAATTTATTCTTTCTTTGTTTTTTTATCTATATCCTTAATGTCTTTTTTCTTGTTTTTCTTGGAAATGAACTTAATTTTTATCATATTTGCTTCTCCCTTGTGGTCATTTCAATATTTAAGTTAATTATTTCATTTATATTTTTAGTTAAGGCCTTAAATTCAGCTAACATTTTGAATAATCTTCTTCCATCATTTTTCCTGATTATAGGCTTGTGTTCTTTACCTCTTTTCGAACAAGAAATTATAAATATTAATCTTTACTATTTTTCTTTATTTTTTTTGATCTTAGGTATTTTTATGATTAAAGGTTTCATTTCAGATTCTATAAACTTTATAGGGATGATTAAAAATACTCTTTTTAATAAAGATGCTTAGTTTTAAAAGACTTTTTTATAGGTTATTTTCAAAAATCTATGAAATCCTAAATAGATATTTCAAAGTAGTCTCTCTATTTTATTGGTCAGAATTCTATAATAAAAATTCTAACTATAATTTTGGAGATGCCTTTTCTCCAATAGTAGTTGATTTTATTTCGAAAAAAAGTGTAAAAACTAATTTACCTGACATAAATGATAAATATCTTTCAAAACTTATTTTTCTAAATTTAAAAAGATTCTCAACTAATAAAACTGGGAGGATGGTTGGTCTCGGATCTATTTTACATCTTGCAAACAATAGAGATGTTATATGGGGAACTGGAATAATCCCTATGAGAGTGAAAGAAAATTTTCCAGAAAATCTTGATGTTAGGGCTGTAAGGGGCCCTCTTACAAGGGGTTTCTTGCTAGAAAGAAAAATTAAGTGTCCAGAAGTTTACGGAGATCCAGGAATTTTTTGTAAAAATGTCTATCAAGACTTATTGGAAGAAAATTTTAAAAAGAGGGAATTAGGAATAATAACTCAATGGAGAGATGCTGGGCATGAAGATTTCAAAAATTTTGAGACTGTAGATTCAAGGAACTTCCCGCTTGAAATAGCTAAATTCATAATCAGCTCCGAATTTATAATTTCTACTTCTTTGCATGGGATAATATTTTCAGAAAGCCTTGGAATTCCATGCAGATGGCTTTTTAATGAGAAATACATGTCGGGGATCTATGAGTCCTCATTTAAATATGAAGATTATTTTCAAGGTACGGGTAGAGTGGAAGAATCCTCAGGTTCTTCAATAAATGAATGCATTAATTTAGGCTCTCACAGAGTTTTTAATATTCAGGCTTATAAGAATAATCTAATGAAAAGTTTTCCATCAGATTTTATTAATTAAATAATTCCCAAAATTCCTCAAAATTTTCATTAAATGATTTTGAATTCTCTATTGCTTTATTCTTAATTCCTTCTAGATACTCTTTATCTGATAATTTATTCAGAAGTTCATTAAGTGATTCGGTATCGTCATAAATAATGGCACTTCCCTTTATTTCATCTGGAATAGGTTGATGTGAGGGTAAAATCAGAGGCTTGCCATATCTAATCGAATCGAAAAGTGCACCAAGATTTCTATCTATGGCTCTCTGGCTATTTTTTAATTTTTTAATAGGAGCAAAAAGAATATCGCAATTTTCTATTTCTTCATTAAATTTATCAGTAGGAATAAAATTATCACTATTCAAAAAATTTTGAGCATAGCCCTTTTCTTCGATTTTTATTGCGGAAAGGAATGAAATTTTGTCGTAAGGTCTACCCAGAAAATTAATATCAAGATTATCAAATTTTTTTAGCCCTGCAATCCAATTATAGTCTCTTCTTCTTAGATCAACCCTTCCAGGAATTATTACTTTGGTTATCCTATCTCTTTTCTCTTTTTGAGATACTTTCAAGTTAAAAGTTGCATTTGGAGCAAAATAAACTTCTTTATCTGTCTCTTTTTCCAGTTCTTTTTTTACGAGGGTGGAGAAAACAAAAAATCCCTTTGAGCGATCCAATAACTTTCTCCATAGTAACCGATCAACTTTTTGGAGTAAGGTAAAGGGAGAGTGATACTTATATCCATTAACAAAATGAGTTGTGATATAAATTTTCTTATGCCTTAACTTCAGGAAAAAAAAGAAAAATCTTATCAATAGATAAAGAATTTCTTTAAAATATTCTCCTATTGAATTCTTTAGAAATTTCAATTGAAATACTCTGTCTGCGACTACTACTCTTTCAAAATCAAAAAAAAATAGTTTTAAGAAATTTAAAATAGAAAAATGTAAAAAATAGATTTTAGGATCTGAATTAAAAGATATTTCAATAGATTTCTCAGGCGCAAATAATACAATCCTTTTATCTAAGTTTCTTAAATATGGCTCAACAGTTGTCCAATGAATTGACTTGGGTTCTAGGATAAGAATATTAAATTTTTTTTTCAAAATAATTCAAGGCTCTTTTAATTCCATCTTCAAAAGAAATTTTGGGTTTAAATTTCATCTTGAGTTGTAGGGTTGTATCTCCTCCTCTGGCAAAAACTCCTTCAGGCTTGCTCGATGTTCCCGAAACTTCAGGATTAAACCCGGCTAAATTCGAAGCTAGAGAGGCAAATTCTTTGAAGCTTGTTAATTTTCCAGTAGAAAGGTTTACTGCGTCATTAGGCTCCATAATTTCCATCATAGAAAAAATTCCATCTACACAATCATCTATGTGAATAAAGTCTCTCATTTGATTTCCTGACCCCCAGACTTTAATACTTCTTGACCCTTTTTGCTCCAAAACCCTTTTACAAATACTTGGAAAAGGATAGCTTTGATCCTGATCTTCTCCGTATCCAGAAAATGGTCTGAAAATGACTGATTTTATCCCATGTTTTTCATATGCAAGTTTAGAAAGATATTCATGAGTTAATTTTGCCCATCCATATGATAAATCCGGCATTCCAATATCTCCTGATAGATCAATATCATCTTCTTTGAGTAATCTATAGTTATCATAGGTTTGTAGATTAATTGGATAAGCTGCGCTAGAGCTGAAACATATCGAATTATCAGGTTTTGAACTAGCAGCCCATTGCCAGAAATGAGAATCTATTGATAAATCATCAGCTACAGATAAAGGAAAGTCTTCTATCATCAGTCTCCCTCCAACCATAGCAGCAGCATGAAAGACGATGTCATATTTTTCATTCATATTAGCTGAAAAAAATTCTCTACAATCAACTTTATAAAAATTAAATGCTGAAAAATCTCTTGGATCAAAATCAAACCATTTTTCAAGTTCTAATCCTCCAGTAAGAGGAATAATTGGATCAACACAATGAACCTCAAAGCCCTCTTCAAGACTTCTTTTTACTAAGTGACGCCCCACAAAACCTGCACCCCCAGTAATTAAAACTTTCATGATAATTTATTTATTAAAAATAGCTGGTTGGACGTCATTTTCTTTAACGAGTTTAAGTATATGAAGATATATTTTATTTATTTCGCTTTCGTAATCTGAGGAATTAACCTCATGAGCTCCCTTTCTTCCTAAGACCTTTGAATAAAAATCTACACCTAAGCAAAGGGTTTTTACAACATTTATCATTTTAAGTATTTTCAGTTCTGCATTAGAGCTAACAAGATCTTTTGTGAGAGCTTGTTTTATATGTTGATAAAGATTTTGAAATGAATCTAGTTTAGTAACTAATTGGTCATCAAATATATTTGCAAGAGTTGAGCCTATTGTTATGACTGGAATATTCTTCATCAGAGCATCAATTGAAACGGAACTACCTAAAGTTATAACTAGACTAGTGTATTTTAGATATTTATTTACATTATGAGAAGAATCAACCAGTAGTGTGTTACCTAATTGAATTATTTCATTTAAAAAGTTTGATTTTCTTCTTCCAATCATCAAAGGATGCTCTTTCACTAAAAGCTTGCATCCAATGGGTAGGGATAAAGATATTTTCTTTATAACGTCTAACTGATCTGAGTTTGGTGCAGAATATGATAAAAGTTGAACTTCTGGTTCGTAGTGCAAAGGAAAAAGGATATATGTGGTTTTATCATCTAAATCTTTAGGACTTACAAAATTGAAAATATAAGTTTGATAAATTTTTCTGAGGGGCTGTAACAATTTCTTGTTAATTTGTTGCATTAACAAATTTGGAGAGGATGAATCTTTGGATGTTAAATTTTGGTAAGTGTTGCGTATTTGATTAATCAATTTAAATTTTATTTTAAAATCAACTTTTTCTACTCCCTCGTATTTTCTGAATTCTATGTTTTCGTTAATTTGATCTTTTTTCAATTCAAAAAATTCTTCTAAATTTTCATCTAAATCATATTTTTTTTGTATTCTTAGAGGTGGATCAAAAATTGAGCTTTCAAAAAAGAAATAGTTTTCTATTCTCGAAGGTCTTAAATTTAGGTAATTTATATTTTTGACATTAGAAAAATAAGCCAAAAGAAAATCAAAAATTGTGTTCATCAAAAATCCATAACATAGATCTGGATTAATTCTTTCAAAAAGAACATCAACTTTTTGGCATGCATCGGCCAACATAGATAATTTTTCTTGGTGAGAAAGGTTAGATTTTTTATAAGAATGTGAAAACTGTGCGCTTGGATGGAAAATAATGCGTCTATCGTAATTTATTCCATTCATTAAATTTATTGAAGGATTAAGAGACTGATACTTATAAATAATATCGAGGCTTTTTTTGTAATTGAAATTTCTTGAAAGGTTCCAGTCACCATAGAAATTCTTTTGCATTATTCTCTTTTCATTTAACAAGTTAAGAGAATATTTATGATCAGATAGAAGAATTCCAATGTTATCTTTTGAAGTGAATTTACTTGCAACATCAAAAAAAGGCTTTATTGCAAGCGACTGAGCTGAAAAAATTATATTCAAAATTTAATTAAACATGGTTATGTTTGCGTATACTACATCAAAATTAGAAAAATTAAGGAAATGGCTTTTCTAGAGAAAAAGGTTTTTGCCCTAATCCCTGCCAGAAAGGGATCAAAAGGTTTAAAAGATAAAAATGTCTTCATGATTAAAGGTAAGCCCTTAATTGAGCATACACTTGTTTCCGCTTTAAAAAGTAAATTTATTGATGAGATATTTGTTTCAACTAATTGCAAAAAAGTTAAAAAAATAACAAGTAAATATGAAGATATTTTATCGATAGATAGACCAGAGAAATATTGTAAAGATAATTCCCCTGCTAAAGATGTTGTGAATCACTTTATTTATGAAATTGAGAAAGATTTCAAAAAAGATTTTATCATTATCTATCTTCAGCCAACCTCTCCTTTAAGAACACATAAACATATCAATGAATGTTTTAAAGCAATGAAACAATTTAATAAGTTATCAGCAGTTAGTGTTGTAAAGTCAAAGGAAATTCCTTTTAAAAGCTTTAAATTAAATAAAAATGGTCTTCTTAAATCCTTATTCAATGAAGAACAGACTAACTATAGACGTCAAGATCTACCATCAACTTTCCAAGCTAATGGAGCTATTTATGTATTCACTAAAAATAATTTCAAAAGGAAAAAGATATTTCCTTCCAATAATTCTTTGCCATATATAATGTCT
>CEQL01039014.1_pt1 | contig 25536 bp, 21 predicted proteins | sample 356281 | NCBI WGS metagenome assembly CEQL01 (sample SAMEA2621203, study PRJEB7988) | marine metagenome | biome: marine biome (ENVO:00000447); feature: surface water layer (ENVO:00002042); material: "saline water (ENVO:00002010), including plankton (ENVO:xxxxxxxx)" | depth 5 m
TTCTTTTTGAAAAGATTCCATTTTCAACTACGCCAGGTATTTTGTTGATTTTTATTTCAGATTCATAAGGTACGTCAAGATTAAAGTTTCTGACATCTATTATTTGATTTCCATTATCTGAAATAAAACCTACCCTATATTCTGGATTTCCTCCCAAAACAACAATTTGTCTTGCAACAAAACTTCTAGACATTGGTATGACTTCAACAGCTAGAGGAAATTGACCCAGTCTTTTAACTTTTTTTGAGATATCAGTAATGCAGATAAACTTTTTAGATGCGCTTGCAATGATTTTTTCTCTAGTTAGAGCGCCTCCACCGCCTTTAATCATCTCAAATTTATCATTTATTTCATCCGCTCCATCAATATAAAAGTCGGGTCCTCCAACATCGTTTAATTCAGAAACTTCTAAGCCTGAACTTTTCAAGATTTCTGAACTTTGTTCTGAACTTGAAACAATTGCTTTTATTTCAGGTTTATTTTCAATCAGATATTTAATGAAAAAGTTTGCAGTACTTCCAGTTCCAATTCCCAAAATAGTATCTTTATGAAATCTTGATGATAAATATTCATAAGCCTTTAAAGCAACCGCGTCCTTAGCTTTTTGTGAAGAATCTTCCATCTTTATGGCATCAATTTGAACAGTACGTATAATACCTCGCTTTAAAGAAATCTATGTATAAATTTAGTAAAAAATATGTAAATTTGATAAAAGAGTCTTCTGTTTATGAAGTTGCTCAAGAATCACCTCTCTCTTTTGCAGAAAACTTATCTGAAAAACTAAAGAATGAAATATTCTTAAAGAGAGAAGATTTGCAACCTACTCATTCTTTTAAAATAAGAGGTGCCCATAACAAGATAGCTCATCTTGTAAAGACAAAAAAGATAAAACATGTTGTAACAGCTTCAGCAGGAAATCATGCTCAAGGCGTAGCTTACTCTTCTAAATTCCTAAAAATAAAATCTACTATTTTTATGCCGAAGACAACTCCTTCAATCAAAGTAGATTCTGTACGAAAATTAGGCTCTAAAGTTGTACTTCATGGCAATAACTTTGATGAGGCTTTAAAAAAATCCTTAGAATTCTGTAAAGAGAAAAAGTACCCTTTCATACACCCATTCGACGACCCAATGGTCATAGCTGGTCAAGGCACTGTAGGATTTGAAATTATTGAACAATTTTCTAAACCAATCTATGCAATTTTTGTCGCAGTAGGTGGAGGTGGTTTAATTTCTGGTATCGGAGCATATATAAAAAGCCTCAATCCAGATATTAAAATTATTGGAATAGAGGCTGAAGATTCCGCAGGTCTTTTTGCATCTATTAAGGAAAAAAAGAGAGTTAAGCTTAAGGAAGTAGGTTTATTTGCTGATGGTGCTGCCGCTAAACAAATTGGAAAACATAACTATAAATTAATTAGTGAATGGTTAGATGATTCCATTACTGTAAATACAGATGAAATATGTGCAGCGGTAAAAGATACTTTTGTTGAAACAAGAACAGTTCCTGAACCGACTGGCGCTTTAGCATTGGCTGGTTTAAAGAAGTATATAAGTCAGAAAGGATTAAAAAATAAGAATCTCATAGCTACATATTGTGGTTCAAACTTAAATTTTGAATCGCTTAGTCATATAGTTGAAAGATCGAAGTTAGGTGAAAAAAAAGAAATAATGCTTAACGTTTCTATTCCTGAGAAAAAAGGCTCTTTTAGAAAATTATGTAAAGATATTGGGCCAAGAAATATTTCAGAATTTAGTTATAGAAAAGATAACAGTGAAATAGCTAAAATTTTAGTTGGGATTGAATTTGATGGAAGCTTAAAAACAAAGAAATCTTTAATTAACTCAATAAAGAAAAATAGCATATCTTGTATTGATTTAACCGATGACGAAATCACTAAAGTGCATTTAAGACACATGAGTGGAGGTCGAGGTCCTAAACTAAAAAAAGAAAAAATTGAAGAAGTGTTTAATGTGGATTTTCCTGAAAAACCAGGAGCTTTAATGGCTTTCTTAGCAATGCTTAAAGATAAGTGGGATATATCTTTGTTTCACTATAAAAACCAGGGTGCAATCTATGGCGGTGCTTTGGTAGGGTTTGTGATAGAAAAAAAAGAGCTTAATGCGCTAAAAAAAGATCTTCTTAGGACTGGATATCCATTTTCAAGGGAGACTCAAAGTTCAGGATATAAAGCCTTTTTAAAATAAAATATCCTCTGTAATCACAGAGCTTAATTTAATATCGAATTCTTCAAGAATTAAATTCTCCAAGTATTGAAAGCTGTATGCAAGACCTAAAAGGTTTGTAGATTTATGGTTCTCAAAAGTTCTATCGTAATACCCTGATCCAAAGCCTAACCTCTTTAAATCTTTACTAAAAGCCCTTAAAGGAACAATTACCAAATCTAATTCTTCAATAGGAAATGTATTATCATTTTTAGGTTCAAGTATTCCGTAATTATTTTCTACTAAATCTTCATTATTTAGATACTCTGTAAACTTCAAAGTCTTTGATTCACTTTGAACTTTAGGAGCAAATAATTTACATTTTTTTTTCAATAAATAGGTATTGATTAAATTTGAAGAAACTTCTTTTTCAGTAGAAATATATGTTCCAACATTCTTGAAACTCCCTTCTTCAAATACCTTCTTAAATTTTTTTAAAATTTCAAAATCTGCTTTTTCTTTTTTTTGAGAAGAAAAGTCGTTGAAAATTATAGAAATCTTTTCTCGAGAAACTTTTTTATTCATTATGGTGGCGCTACCCAAGTTACCGTTCTCAAATAAAACCCGAACCGTTAAGTTCAGGTCGGGAAAAATCACCATCCTTCAGGCTGCCCTAAGGGCGCTCAACAGGAATAAGTATCAAATTCCCTTATTATTTTGCATCGGCTCGAAGTGTTATTTGATCAACTAATAACCCAGGAAGCTTAAAAATTATAGCAATTCTTCAGAGCTTGGAAAGCTCTGTTATCTCATCAACAAGTTTTAATCCTAAAGCATCTTCGCCTTCAGGCTTGTCCTCTGATTCTTTATTTTCAGAGTTCTGCTCTACGACAGTACTTTGTTCAGCTGTTTCTATTTTGGGAGATTCTTTAGTTATTTCTTCCTTACTAACTCCTTCACTTAAAAATTCATTTACTAAATCAAGCCCAGCTAAAACTGCAACTTTCTCCAAAGGGAGATTTCTGGTTTTTCGTTTAATTGATTTAATTCTTTTGTCTAATGACTCTCCAGCTTCTATCAAAGTTGACTGTTCTTCTGGCGGACAAAACAACTGATAATCTATCCCTGCAATTTTCAGCGTTAATATATCTTGATCTTCTTCACTCATAGGGCTTCTAATTTATCAATTAAACTTTCTATTTTTTTTCTAGATAATTCTATATTATCTTTTAACTTTATATTCTCTTTTTTTAATCTTAAATTCTTATTTCTTAAGTCTTTATTTGCTTCTCGCAATTTTTTTGACAGTTCCAAAAGCTCTGATATATTTTTTTCTAATTCTGATTTAGACATTGGAATAATTTTATTCTGATATGCTCAACCTTGCTATAAATAAAACAACAATGAAGTAAAATTACATCATGGAAATCTATAAAAACAGAAGATCCAAATTAGCCAAATCATTACCGGAAGATTCAGTGGCTATCATTCATTCTTCATCCCATAAAATAAGGAACGGTGATACTGAGTATGCATTTAGACAGGATAGCGATTTCTTCTATTTAACTGGTTTTGAAGAACCAGATTCTGCCTTGATTGTTAAAAATCTTAATGGAGAAGAATCTATCCTTTTTTGTAGAGAGAAAGATACGGTAAAAGAAAAATGGGAGGGTCCAAGGCTCGGTCCTGAAAATTCTTCTGTTATTGGAATAGAAAATGGTTATGGAATAGATAAGTTATTAGAACAATTAACTTTAAATCTAGATGGAGCAAAGAACCTTTTTAGCCAAAGAAATAGCAAAAAAAAGATTTTTTTCTCTTTAAATAGAATTATGAAATCTAGCGGAACTTCCTTCAATCTTAAAAAGGATAATATAAAAGATATTGAAATATACCTTCATGAAATGAGATTATTTAAGGAAATATATGAGATAAATCTCATGGAGAAAGCTTGTGAAATATCATCGAGAGCCCACGAGAGAGCTATGAAAATGGTTTCACCTGGTATGTATGAATATCAACTTGAAGCCGAATACCTTTTTGAGTTTATGAATAATGGTGCAAGAAATACTGCATATCCATCAATTGTTGGTGGAGGTCAAAATGGATGCATTCTTCATTACAATGAAAATGCTGATCTGCTCAACGACGGTGAATTAGTTCTAGTAGACGCAGGCTGTGAATACAAAGGATATGCAAGTGATATAACTAGAACTTTCCCTATAAATGGAAAGTTTTCTCCTGAGCAAAAACTCATTTACGAGATTGTTTTAGAATCTCAAAAAAAATCTATAAAAAGCATTTCAGAAAAGTCTAACCCCTTTGAAACACACAAAACGTCGGTGGAGGTAATCGTAGATGGACTTTTAGATATTGGTTTACTTAAAGGAAGTAAGGATGAAGTTATGGAAACTCAGTCTTACTCAAAATTTTATATGCATCGTGTGGGGCATTGGTTGGGTCTTGATGTTCATGATGTTGGTGGTTATGAAAAAGGTGGCAAGTTGAGATCTTATAAAAATGGAATGATTACAACAATTGAACCAGGAATTTATATAAATAAAGATGAAGATGTTCCAAATAAATTTAAAGGAATTGGAGTGAGAATTGAGGATGATGTATTAATTGAGAATAACCAACCTAAAGTTTTAAGTACTGCAGTTAAAGAAATAGACGACATTCAGCATTTGATGGCAAGCCAATGAAATATGATGTTCTTATTGTAGGCGCTGGAGTCACTGGTGCCCTCCTTTTTCTCGCCTTAAAAAATAAAAAATTAAAAGTGGGTTTAATTGATGGTAGAGAAAGTCCTCCCAATAGTTATAGGCATTTATCGTTAAATAATAAAAGCAAATCTTTTCTTGAAATGCTGGATGCTTGGAAAGAAATTAGTAAAACTTCCTTTGCCTATAATCAAATAAAAGTCTGGGACCAGGAAGGCTCTGGGTTTATTGATTTTAATGTAAATGAACTAGATTCCAACATCTCAAATATAGGACACATAGTAAAAGAAGGCGATATTCAAAAGATCCTTCTTTCAAATTTTCTAGAAGCAAAAGATCTTATTTGGAGCTGTAATTTAAATGGAATAGAAAATACTAATGGACAAGTAATTTGTGATACTTCAAAGGGGAAAATAGAAACAAAGATACTAGTTGGGGCAGACGGTATAAATTCTAGCGTAAGAAAATTTTCTTCTATTTCCACTAGGACTTGGAGTTACAATCAGACTGCAATAGTAGCTAACTTTTCTGCAACTAAAATAGACCAATGCATTAGACAAACTTTCACTTCAGTTGGGCCTCTAGCCTTGCTGCCTATGAATGAAGATGAACTAACTATGATTTGGTCTATTGATGATGCTAAAGCATATGATTACTTAAGTATGGTTGAAAAAGATTTTATAGATGAAATACATAAATCTTTTGGGGAAAAATTAGAACTTATAAAGTTTTCAGCAAAAAGACAGTCCTTTCCTTTAAATCATTTATCTGCAAAGACTTTTGCCAGAAAAGGTATTTTTCTTATTGGTGATGCAGCACACCACATACACCCTTTAGCTGGATTAGGCCTAAATGCTGGTATTGGAGATGTAAGGACACTTTCAGACTTATTGACTGCAGAAAACTTGAATGAAATAAAAACTATAGAAGATAAATACAATAGACAAAGAATTCCGATAAATTTAGCCTTAGCAGCTGCAATGGAAGCCTTCAAAAGAGGTTTTGAACAAAAAAATATCTGGGTAAGGCTTTTGAGAAATCATGCTTTAAATATCACAAACAATGCTCCCTTTTTAAAAAATAAGTTCATTGAACTTGCCACAGAATTATGACCATTGATTGCGATGTCTATTTAAAGAATCTAAGAATAGAGTTATTTCCTTAGAATCTTTAATAAACAGATTTAATAAAAATATTGAATGACAAATGATAATCATTATCATTTGATTATCTGAAATTAGTATTATGTGCTCATTAAAAAATTTTCTTATCATATTTATTTTACTGTCTCCAACTTTATATTCTAGCGAAAATTATGTTTTTGGCTGGACTCAGTTAAATGATGAAAAACTAAAAATACCAAGAGGTGGTACAACTAAAGGCCCTGAAGTTAACCTAGATACATCAGAAAATATAAATTGGAAAAGACTTCAGGAAAAAAATATTACTGGTTTCGAAAAGGATAGAAGAGCTATTTTGGCAATGGTTGGAGAATATAGAGTCTATTTTGATTTCATGGAAACTATGGGTTTTACGGAAAACTATATACCTAGTAGCCCTTATCAATCATGGGCTACAGAATTTGTTGAGCTTATAGAAGATAATAACGATTTCATAATCTTGCAGCATATTCTGGTGATTTTTAATCAAAAGGAAGATGGATCACTATCTGATCCAATGGTTGTAAAACACTGGCGCCAAGATTGGAAGTTTGAAGATAGAAATCTTAACGAATACATAGGTTTTAATAAGTGGATAAAAAGAAGATACTCTTCTTCCAAAATAAAAGGCTCATGGTCCCAATCCGTTTACCAAGTCGATGATTCTCCTCGCTATCAAAGTTACGGAAAATGGGATCATCAAGAAAATCTTTCTTCTTGGTCGAGTCAAGATACTTGGAGACCTCTTCCCAGAAGGGAATTTTCTATAAGAGATGACTATGACGTTTTAATAGGAACAAATGTTCAAACCATTACACCTCACGGCTGGGTTCATGAACAAAATAATAAAAAAGTAATTCTTGGGGAAGACTCTGAGGTTCTAGAAGTAATAGCAAAAGAAATTGGACTTGCTAGATATGAAAGGATTGAAGGCCATGATTGGTCGGCTGGAAAGAAATATTGGGAAGCAACCTCAGAATTTTGGGCTAAAGTGCGAGATTATTGGAATAATCTTCAAGGCAAATCAAAAATAATCAATTTAGCTAGTGAAAAAGAGGGTTTAAGTTTGTTTGCTAAACTTTTTTCAATGGCTGAAGCATATAAAGATGGCGACAAATCTCAGATTGATAAAATTGACAGCTCAATAAGCTTATACAACTTAAATTAGTATAAATTTTCGGCAAATTTATCTACTCGATTCCAATCAGTAAACTCAAATCTTTCCGTTACATCTGTCGGTCCTTTAGTAATGAGCATTATTAGGCGAATCATGAATTTATCAAAGAAACCATAGGAAGGATAATCAACAACGCCAGCAAAGACATCTATTTTATTTGGTTGCCATTTAGAAGAATTTAAAAACTTTCTAATATAGGGGTTCAATTCGATAGTACTTTTATCTTCTTTTCGAGCTACAACGTTTACACTAAAAAAGGCATTATCTTTTTTTATAATATCCTCAAGGTTCCTATCTATGAAATCAAAAAGCTCTCTTCTATAATTTCCATATCTTATACTTGCTCCAATAATTATTTGTTCATAATTACTTAAACTCAAAGAATTCGCCTCAGATAGAGGAATTAAATCAACGCTAGACTTATCTTTTATTTTCTCTGCAATTCTTTTAGAAATTTCTTTCGTATGGCCATCAACAGATGAATAAATAATGAGAGTATTTCTCATCCTATTCCCATTTTGCAGAAGGCGGCATTGACATAAGAATTGCTTCACTGGAGCCGCCTGTTTTTAGTCCAAATAAAGTCCCTCTATCCCAAATGAGATTAAATTCTACGTACCTTCCTCTTTTAATAAGCTGTTGTTCCTTTTCCTTATTAGTCCAATTTAAATCTTTTTTATTTGTAACTATATCTTTAATAACGTTGAGTGTGCTTAAACCTAGTGTTTGCACAAATGAAAAATCGTTGTCCCAATCTCCTGTATTTAAGTGATCAAAGAAAATACCTCCTACTCCTCTTGGTTCTTCTCTATGCTGGAGATAAAAGTATTCATCACAATTTTTTTTAAACTCTGGATAATAAGTCTGATTTGATTCGTCACATGCATCCTTCAATTTTGAATGAAAATATTTAGTTTCTTTATCATCAATTATTGACGGGGTCATGTCTGTTCCGCCCCCAAACCAATTTTCACCTGTAGCCAAGAATCTGGTATTAAAATGAAATGCAGGAATCTTAGGAGATTGCATGTGCGCTACTAAACTAATTCCTGAAGCCCAATAACTTGAAGATTTCTCTGTACCTTTAATTTGAGATTTAAAATCATCAGAAAATTCTCCTGCTACTGTAGAAATGTTTACTCCTACTTTTTCAAATACCTCACCTTTCAAAATGCTTATCTCACCACCTCCAGATCCTTTATGGTTCCATTTTTTTCTTTCAAATTTTCCGCCATCGATTTCTTCAAAAGTATTGCAGAAATTATCTCTCAAGCTTCTAAACCAATCAGAAGCTAAAGATTTTTTTTTATCTAAATCTTTTTTCATAATTGAGAAATTTTCTTAGAAATTAAATTATTAATAAACTCTACGTGGCTGTCGCTATCGTTAAGACAAGGTATGTATTCAAAAACTTCGCCTCCAGATTTAAAGAAGATCTCTTTATTTTCTTCATCTATTTCTTCAATTGTCTCCAAACAATCCATACTAAATCCTGGAGATAATATCAAAATCTTTTTGATATTCTTTTTTGGGAGGTCTTGTAATAATTCACTTGTGTAGGGTTTTAACCATTCTCTTCCGGCAGCAGCTAGTCTTGATTGAAAACTTGTAATGTACTGACTCTCATCAATACCTAATTTTTCAGCAACTAATCTTGAAGTTTTTTGACAGAAACAATGATAAGGGTCTCCTTTGTCAAAGTATTTTTTTGGAATCCCATGATATGAAAAAACTATCATATCCTGAGTTCCATAATATTTATGATTTTCGATTGATTTGCTTAGGGCATGAATATAACCAAGGTCATCGTGATAACCATTTACGAAGTGTAGGCTTGGAACCCATCTCCACTTTGAAAGAATCTTGCTTACTTTGTCGAATATTGTTGCAGCATTTACAGCAGAATATTGAGGAAAAAGTGGCAATAATAAAATCTTTCGACAATTCTTTTTTTTCAAATTAAGCAAAGCATTTTCTATGCTAGGGTTTCCATAACGCATAGCTAACTCAAATTCTATATGTTCTAGACTTTCATTAAGTTTGATTATTTTTTTTAGGAACCTTTTTGAGTAAACAATTAGAGGCGAGCCCTCCTCTAGCCAAACTGACTTATATAAAGCTGCAGATTTTCTTGGCCTAAAAGGAAGTATAAAAAGATTAAGAACTAACCACCAAATAAATCTAGGAACTTCAATAACTCTTCTGTCCGACAAAAACTCCCTTAGATATTTTCTTACGTCTCTTGATGAGAAACTATCTGGAGAGCCTAAGTTACATATAATTATTCCTACTCTCTGTTTCTCCTCATGAGAAAAATTACCCTCTCCCTCAAAGCTCATAGGAAAGACCTCACTTTTTTTACAAAATGTTTCACATTTTCTTGTGGAGTGGTTTTAATTACGCCGTGGCCCAAACCGCATATCCAACCTTTCCTTTCCTCTAGAGAAAGAGAAGCAATTTCCTCTAAAAAGATACTTAAAGCTCTATCAAACTCTTTGTAATTTTGAGATATGATTTTTTCGTTAAAATTACCCTGTATGAATCCAACCTCTCTCTTTGAAAGTATATCCAATATGCTTACGTTTGAATCTACTCCTATTCCTGCAAAAGGAATATCCGAACTGTCATTATGTGAAAAAATTTCTTCATATGAGATTCCATCCTTAGCGTAATATCCAATTTTTTTTGGAAAAGGTTTTGCTAATTTTTCTAGTATTTTTGATAGATAAATTGATAAATCTTCTTGTTCAAGTTGATGCGCACAAGAATCAAAAATCATAATTAACTCGGCACCTGCATTTAGTTGGAGAGATATGTTTTCTTGTAAGAGAGGGATAATAAATTCATCAAGGACTTTCCATTGATAGTCTTTTAAAGAATTAACTTTTTCTAATTTATTTTCTGCAGAAGCAAAAGAAAGCAAGGTCCACGGTCCTCCAATAAAACCAATCATAGATTTATTTTCCGGAAGAATTTCTAAAGTTCTCTCTATGGCTTCTCCCTGAAATTCTAAAGATGAAACAGGATTTTGGTTTTTTAAAATATTTGACACATTTTTTTCAGTTAATTTTTCTTTGAATATAGGCCCTGGATCGTAAGTCAAATTCATGCCTAAGGATTCAAGGGGAAAAAGTATGTCACTAAACAAAATTGCAACATCGAAATCAAATTCTTCAACAGGTCCTAAGGCTGTTTTGGAAGATAAAATAGGGTTCTTGCATAACTGCACAAAAGAATGAGATCTTTTTAATTCTTGATAGTGATTATGATACCTTCCAGCCTGACGCATAAACCAGATGGGCGGTATTTCTTGGGGAATCCGCTTTATGGCATTATGAAACCTAGTGTTAGGCATGTGAGGATTATAGTTTTTTTGCTATTTCTTTTGCGGCATAAGTTAAGATGCAATCTGCTCCTGCTCTTTTAAAAGAAAGTAGAGATTCTAGAATTACATCTTCGCTTAACCAGCCTTTTTCTATGGCTGCCTTGAGCATCGCATATTCGCCACTTACCTGATAAACAAAAGTTGGGACTTTAAATTCATCCTTTACTGCTTTGAGAACATCTAAATAAGGCATGCCAGGCTTCACCATGACCATATCCGCTCCTTCCTCTATGTCCATCGCTACTTCATGTAACGCCTCATTTATATTTGAAACTGCCATTTGATAGGTATCCTTGGTTTTATTACCAAAAAATTTAGCTGACTCTACCGCATCTTTAAAAGGACCATAAAATTTAGAACTGTATTTAGCAGAATAAGCCAAGATCAAAACATTTTCATGATTATTTTCTTCTAACATTTGTCTTATTGTCCCAACTCTTCCATCCATCATATCCGAAGGAGCTATTATATCGGTGCCTGCAGATACTAGTGTTTTGGCTTGTTTATTCAAAATTTTTAAAGTTTCGTCATTATCAACATCGCCTGATTTGTTTAATACTCCATCGTGTCCATGGTCTGTATAAGGATCCAGAGCTACATCCGCTATAACCAATAACTCAGGAAAATTACTTTTAATTTTTTTAATAGATTTGCATAAAAAATTATCTGCATTAGTCGCCTCTTTACCGGTAGAGTTTTTCTTAGATTCATCTATTACAGGAAATACAGCAATGGCACGAATTCCGAGAGAAACAAGATCTTCAACTTCTTTTAATATCTCAGTTTCTCCATATCTACTAATTCCAGGCATAGAAGAAATATCTTCTTTGCCTCTTAAATTTTCCTTTACAAAAATAGGCTGAATTAAGTCGTCTATTGTGACTTTACTCTCAGCAATCAAAGCCCTTATAGACTCGCTTGATCTTGTGCGTCTCAATCGTGTTGAAGGAAATTTTCTCAAAATATTGTTCATACCTTATTTATCGGTGCGTAGCTTACTGTGTCTCTTTAATCTTTTCCAGCCAAACCTCATAATTGAGAAAAGGCTCAATCTTGCCAGGTAAATAGTTATTTAATTGTATGAAAGTTTTTCCTAGACCACATGCATGATTAGCTTCTTTAATCGACGGAAATTGATCCATTGCTTCAAAAAAAGAAGTCGAACTCATCCAAAAAAAATGCGTTACTTCAGCGAGATTAATTTCAATTTTTTTTGGTACTAGTTCATAAGTTGCTATTAATTCTTTATCTAAAGGTTCAGATTCTTTATGCGAAACAAGAAACCAATCTAAGCTATTTTTATATGAAACAGGAGGAGATTCTATTTCTCCTAGACCATCTGAACTTCCATTTACCCAAATTCCTCTTTTAGCTAATTTAAACCAATTTACTACACCACTTGTCCAAACCGTATTTGAAGAGTCAATTTTTGAAGTATCTGATATAGCGCTTGCTCTTGATATGTAAAGCCCAGAATTTTTAATCTCGCTTAATCTAATTAATCCATCTTTTAAATATTTTCTTTCAAAAATATTTATCTCTTTTCTTGTTTTTGGAAAATACTTTGAAGAATTAACAAATGAAATTTTTGGAATAAAGTCTCCATGAATAAAGTCTTTTTCATTTATTTTTACTCCATCAGGAGTTTCACCCTTTATGTAAGTAACTAACCCTAATTCTATATGTTCTAAACTTGCGCCTATTTTTTGATGACACCCTCCACCATACTTACTTAATATATCCCTTTCGAGTTCAATATTTCTAAATTGGACTAAGTCATTGATTTCATTGCAAATTTTTCTAACTTTTTCATTATCACTCTTAACTTCAATCCCAAGAGCGCCTTGTCCTGGAGCACATGGATTTTCTGAAAGTGGAATAACCATCCAAGATAAATTCTCCAAGTCTTTTTCAAGGTCTAGGATTTCGGGAAACTTTTTCTTATCTCCATTTCTAAGACGGTCTATTGCGGCTTTAGCAATAACTAACCCATCAAAATCAGAATTTAAAAGTTTTTTTACTCTGGTAGGAATGTTTCCCCTAACATCATGGAATTCAATTTCTTTAAATTTTTTTGGAAGAGCTTTTGGTAAAAAATTAGATAAGTTTTCTTTTCTTCTAGGTGAAGAAGTAAGAATTTTAATTTTATCTACATTTAAGGAGGTTTTTTTTATGTACAAGATATCTCGTAAGTCAGCCCTTTTGAGAGTTGCTAAAACCTCTGTGCCCTCGGAAGACTCTACAGGAAGATCTTTCCAAGAATGTACAGCAAGATCAGCTTTTCCTGACAATAACTCCTCTCTAATGTCAGATGTAAAAACTCCAATATCTGGCATATTATCCAAAGAAGTTTCGGTATCTAAATCTCCTTGAGTTTTTTTTGTGAGGTAATTGATTGCAATATCTGGGAATTCTTTTGAGATTGCCTCTCCCACCTCTTGTGCTTGAATCTGAGCTAGGATGCTTTCTCTAGAAATGATATTCAGTTCTTCCATATATAACCAATTATTATAAACAGTAATCTTATTATAATCCTGATATGAAAAATTTTTTTTTTGCGTTCATTTGGGTCTATAGTAAGCATCAAATATTACTAAAATTTCGGAGATGAAATGAATTACAAAAAATATTTTGCTGATGAATTAACTTCCTTGAAGTCACAAGGTTTATATAGAAAGTTTAGAGAAATAAATAGAAGCAATGAAAGCTTTCCAAAAGCAACAGAAAGATTTGAGGGAGAAGAGAGAACAGTTGAGGTTTGGTGCAGTAATGACTATCTTAATTTAAGCCAACACCCAGATGTTATAGAAACTTCCATTAACGCTATTAAAGAACTTGGTACGGGTTCAGGCGGGACAAGAAACATCTCTGGTACATCAACATATCACGCAGATTTAGAAAAAGTACTCGCAGAATTACACAATAAGGAAGCGAGCTTAATTTTTCCTTCTGCATATACTGCCAACCAATCTACCCTATGGACTCTTTGTAAAAAAATGGAGGGTATAGAAGTATTCTCAGATGAGTTAAACCATGCTTCCATGATTCAAGGAATTAAAAATGCAGGGGTGCCATGTCATATTTTTAGACATAATGATGTAAGTCATTTGAAAGAACTACTTAAAACTTCAAATGCCAGTGTTCCAAAACTAATTGTTCTTGAATCCCTTTATTCAATGGAGGGTCTTAGGTCTCCTCTTAAGCAAATTGTTTCACTAGCTAAAGAATATAATGCTCTAACTTACCTAGATGAAGTGCATTCAGTTGGTCTATATGGAACTGAGGGAAGAGGAATTGCAAATGAACAAGGCCTATCCGCTGATATAGATATAATAAATGGAACTCTTTCTAAGGCTTTTGGGCAAATGGGTGGTTATATTTCTGCCAGCAGAGATATCATTGACTTTGTAAGAAGCTTTGCGCCTGGGTTTATCTTCACTTCATCAGCTAATCCTAGTATTGCAGCCGCTTCTATTAAAGCAATAGAAATCTCTAAAAATTCAGAAAATTTAAGAGAAGAAATAAGGATAAATTCTTCTCTAATTAGAGAAGGTTTAAAAGATCTGGCTATACCTTATCTACATAATGACAGCCATATAGTTCCTATACATATAGAAGACCCTAATCTTTGTAAAGATGCAGCAAATCTTCTAATTGAGAAGCACGGCATTTACATACAGCCCGTTTTCTATCCAACAGTTCCCAAAGGTGACGAGCGTTTTAGAGTTACGATAACTCCAAAACACAAAGCTAAGGATATTTATAGATTCATAGAGTCCCTAGACGATGTTTGGAGCGTTATGAATCTTAGAAGAGAAAAACAAACAAAAGCTAAAAATTTATCTCTCAGCAAAATCTACTAAAAATTCCAAGAAGTTCAAAAAGACGAAATCCCGCATCGCTGCGGGATTTCTTACTCTCCAAAATACTCAGGGGGAGAAATATTTAGAGAATCTTCATGAGATGAAATGAAAGGTTCGCTCTAAAAAATTGAGTAGTCCCCAAAGAGATATCTTGATAGAAAGTTAACTGGTTTTTTATTTTGAGATGAAACCAGCTAACTTTCTTAAAGTATCCTTTTAGCATCTCCTTACTTATAGCCTTTTACTATAGGTAATTCTTGCATTAACAGTTTCTCCAACTGAAGCCTGATGCGTGGAATGAGCGTGAGGAAAATATAATTCATCTGTTACATTTTCGAAGTTAATCCTTACTGTGTCATCCTCTGTTGGCGTTAAAGTTAAAGCAAGATCTATTCTTGTGTAAGCTGGCAAAATATTTCCTGGCGAATTGTTTCCAATATTAGTATCGCCTTGATGAGTAGCACCTATTCCTAAGTTAACCATGTCATCAATTTGCTTCATGTACCAGACAGAATAAGTAAGATCTGGAAGCTCTCTTGGCTCTCCGCCAGTACTTGTGGTCCCGTCTAAGAGTCCAAGTCCAAAAGATAAAGTACTGTCATCTTCCAATGTACCTGTTAAGCTGAATTCTATACCTTCTGTTTTAAGGCCTACTACTTCTCCAGTTTCACCACTTACACTATCGTAGGTTGCAGTGGTTTGATCACTTTCAAAGATACTCGCAGCAAGACTTAGTCCAGAATCCATATCATATTTCAAACCTATTTCAGTATTCTCGTAGACATCAGGATCTAGCCTATCAGCATTTGCTGGAAGCTTTTTGTACTGCTCTCCAGCTCTTGGCAAGAAACTCTCGCTGTAGCTAAAGTAAACTGACATTTCATCAACTGGCTTAAAAATTATTCCAAGACGAGGTGAGAAAGTTTCGTCTTTGGCTGTTTGAACAGATGTAGTTGTTTTAGTGTCAGTAATTGTGATGTCATGACTATCTAAACGTCCACCTAAAATCATTTTCCACTGATCAGAAAGGTCAATATCACCTTGAATGTAAACAGATGCTACTTCAACTTCAGATTTAGTTCTGTTGTTGAGAGAAGTAGTAAAGTCAACAAATGTATTTCTACCGTCTACATTCTGAGTAATATCAAGGACAGGGAATGATGGCGCTCCTACTTTGAATCGCTCTTTGTCAGTTCCTGTAGTTGACCAATTGGTGTTATATCTGTGGTTTTTATTCTCAGTATCTATGTACTCGACACCAAAAAGTAAAGTTCCACGATCAAAATCTTGAACTATGCTACCTGAGACTATTAAACTATCACGTTCAGTAGGATCTTTATATCCATCCAAAGTAACAACTTTAGTCTCATTATTCCAACCAGAGGCATACAGGTTCATGTACATTTTTTCAAAGTCATTAGCTGTGACGGCAAAGTTAAACTTACCTGAGTCTGAATATTCATGTGACAAAGATAAATTTAGGATACTTGCTTCAAACTCCTGTGTGTTTGTAGCTTCTGTTCCAAAAACAGTATCTTTTAATCCTTCAACTGGAGATCCATTTGCTGTGGGAATACCACGGTCAATGAATCTTTCGTGGTCTGCAAATTCGTAGGAAATGTCAATAACTGTCTCATCGCTTGCCTGAATTTTTACAGTTGGATTGATTCCAATTCTCTGTCCATCGTAAAAGTCTCTATGATTATCTAAAGAATCTATGTGAGCATTTATTCTCCAAGCAACATTGTCTGATGTTGCAAAGTTTGCATCAAAAGAAAAATCTGATGCAGCAAAAGTATCTGCTCCAACCATGAAAGAAGTAAAACTTTCATCGATCACAGCTCTTTTAGAAACTCTGTTAATTAATCCACCAGTTCCACCACGACCGAAAAGAAGTGCATTAGGACCTCGCAAAATCTCAACTTGCTCTACATTATATAGAGAACGGTAGTATTGAACGTCGTCCCTAACTCCATCTTGAAAAAAGTCTGCGGTTGATCTAACGCCTCTAAAAACAACAGCGTCTCTGTGGCCCTCACCCTGAGATGTGTTAACACCAGGAGTGTAGCGTACTAAATCACCAATTTCTCTGAACCCTTGATTCAAGATATCTTCATCTGTTATCACAGAAACAGATTGAGGAACATCCAAAATAGGCACAGGAGGTTTGAGTGAGTTAACTTGGTCCTTGTAAAGGACTTTACCTTTAACTTCTAATTCTTCGTCTTGTGCGAATATAACTGAAGTAGTTAAAAGCAAAATAGTAATATAAATAAATTTTTTCATAAGTAATTCCCCCTAAATTTTAAAAAAGGATGCGTAATGATAATGATTCTCATTAAGATTGTAAATAGAAATGATTCTTATTTGTGTTAAGTTATAACGTAATAACTATCTTTCAAAGAGAATTTCTTATTGATAATTTTTCAGTACTCCTTTAGACATTCTAAAGAGCCTTGTATTAAAGCTTTCTGCATCATCTAAATCATGAGTGACAAGAATTGAAGAAATTTTATTATCTCTTAAAATTTTTTGAGTCTCCTCTCTTAATTCAATGCGCAATTTTTCGTCCAAAGAACTAAATGGTTCATCCATTAGTAAAAGCTTTGGATTTGCTGCAATCGCTCTTGCCAAAGCAACCCTCTGCTGCTCTCCGCCGGACAACTGATTAGGAAATTTATCAGCCAAATGATCTGTTTTAAACATCTCCAGAAAATCTCTAGCTATTTTTGTTTTTTCACTTTTTAAGCCTTTTATCCCAAACCTGACGTTATCAATAATACTTAAATGAGGGAACAGAGCTTTTTCTTGCAGAACTAAACCCACATTTCTTTTTTCTGGCTGAACAAAACTCTTCTCATCAAAAATAATTTTATCATCTAGAAAAATTCTTCCTGAATCGGGTATCTCTAAGCCAGCTATTATTCTCAAAAATGATGTCTTTCCGGTTCCGGATGCGCCTAGGATAGATATGATTTCGCCCTCTCCTAAGGAAATACTCAAATTTGATATGATCTTTTCTTCCCCAGAATAAGAAAAATTTAAATCTTCAACTTCTAAATAATTATCCTTCATTTTTCTGACTTCCTGGTCGCGAATCTCTTATGATACGACTCAGGATTATTATAGGTAGTAGGCCTGCCAATACAATGGCAATTGAAGGAGCTGCAGCTTCATACATTCTCTCTTCTGAAGCATAAATATATGCCGACACTGCTAAGGTATCAAAATTAAAAGGCCTAAGAATTAAGGTTGCTGGCAGCTCTTTGATTACTTCAGCGAAAACTAATAAAAAGGCAGTCAAAAAACTTGTTCTTAATAAAGGAAAATGAACTCTGCCAAGTAATTTAAAACCTGAATTACCTAAAGTCTTGGAAACGTCATCGAAAGATTTATTTACTCTAAGAAAACCTGATTCAATGGAATTATTAGCTAAAGCGTAGGCCTTAATTAAATAAGCAAGAATTAAGCCTAATATGGACCCCGTTAAAACAAAAGATGGAAAATAAGCAAAGAAACTTCTGTCTAAGAAAGTGAAAAACTGAAGAATGCCCACTGCTAATATCAAACCTGGCACACCATACCCTAAAGACAGAAAAGAATTTAAAACATATAGTAAATTAGTGCCTCTTAGCCTAATTGAAAAAGTTATTAAAAACGCTAAGAAACAACAAAATAAAGCTGTAGTCAAAGAAAGAAAAATTGTATTAAAAAAATCTTTCATAAACTTTGAATCAAAGAAATCTAACTTATAACTTAGGGTCCAATTTATTAATTCAGACACCGGTAAAAGAAAACCTATAAATATAGGTAAAAAACAAACCAATATGGCAAGTAGGTTTTTGTATCCTTTTAGCTGTTGTTTTTTCAGTGCTTTAAAGGAAGAGCTGCTCGGCGTATAAGCTGCTTTTTTTCTAGAATATCTTTCTAAAGCTAGGATAACGAGAATAAAAAGCAAAAGCACAGAAGATAACTGCATTGCCGTAGCTAGATCATACATGCCATACCAAGTTCTAAATATCCCAGTTGTAAATGTAGCAACAGCAAAATGTTCTACAGCCCCAAAATCAGATAGTGTTTCCATAATAACTAACAAAAGACCGCCAATAATTGCCGGCCTAATTAATGGAATTCCTAATTTTAAAAAAACTGATATGCGGTTTAGCCCTAATGTTCTCCCTACGTCAAGCAGTGAAGTTGACTGATTTATGAACGCCATTCTTGAAGCAAGATAAACATAAGGATACAAAGTAAAAGATAAAACTAAAATTGCACCGTAAATATTTCTTACATTTGGAAAAAAAATAAAATCATTTTCTAGAAAAAAAATATTTCTAACTAGATTATTAGCGCTTCCATAAGAATCAAATAGTCCGGTGAAAGTGTAAGCTAAAATATAAGGAGGAATTGCTAATGGCAGTATAAGAGCCCATTCAAATATATTTTTACCAGTAAAATCATAATTAGATACTAGCCAAGCCGTTATTACTCCAATGATAAGAACAAAAAAAGAAACACCTAAAACTAAAATAAGTGAATTTACTAAATATTCAGAAAGCACATATTCATAAATATGAGACCAATTTTCTGAATATTCACCAAAAAGACTAGATAAGACAATAAAGATTGGAGTTACAAATAATAGAAAAACTATAACTGGAACAACTTTCCAAAAATCTAAGATAAAGTGCCGAAAAACCACAATTTAATATATCAAACTATGGAGTTAAAAAATAAGATGCCAAACTAATATTATTTCCAACCAACTCTGTCCATGAGTTTCAATGCCTCAGAATTAAATTTTCCGTATTTCTTTACATAATCTTGGTTTTCCTTAAACCTAATCCCAAAACGTGAAATAAGAATGTTAGGTTTTATATTTTTAACCACTGGATATTCATAAGTATTATTTACTATATGTTGCTGTGCTTTATTAGAAAGCAGAAACTCTAAAAAAGTTATAGCATTATCTGGATTAGGTGCATTCTTTAAAATCCCTCCTCCACTTATGTTGATATGAGTGCCATCACTAGATTGGTTTGGAAAGTGTAATCCTACTTTTTTAGCTGCTCTTAATTGCTCTTCTCCTTTTGTGCCAGAGAGCATCAATCCTAGGTAATAGCTGTTTGCTATAGCTAAATCTGCCTCACCATTAGCTACGGCAATTATTTGAGCGCGATCATTTCCTTGTGGTTTTCTAGCAAAATTTGCAACAAAGCCTCTTGCCCATTCTTCTGTTTTTTCTATTCCATGTTTTGCAATTAGGGACGCTACTAAGGATTGATTGTAAATATTATTAGAACTTCTAATAGCAATTTTGCCTTTCCATTCTGGCTTACTTAAAGCTTCATAGGATAAGTTTTTTAAAGAATTTTTAGAAATTTTATTAGGATTATAAAAAATAACTCTGGATCTTTTAGCCAATGCAACCCATTCATCATTCATTCCTCTTAAGTTTTCTGGGACTGTATTTTTTATAAGCTCTGAGTCGATTCTCTGAAAAAGACCTTCGTTTTGAACTTTCCACAGATTACCTGCGTCAACTGTAATAAAAACATCTGCTGGAGAGTTTTTTCCTTCCGATTTGATTCTTTCTATTAGGGCCTTGCTTTTACCTGAAATGACATTAACTTTTATACCTGATATTTTAAAAAACTCCTTGTATAAGTTTTCATCAGAATCGTAATGTCTTGAGGTGTAAACATTCACCTCAGAAGCGAAAATACCTTCTACAGTCAAAATAGTAATTAAAAACAAAGCAATGTATTTGAGTTTTATTTTCATAGTTTTTTTCCTTTGAAATTAAGCTTTCGAAAGGAGGTTAATGATAATCGTTCTCATTTTAAATTCAAATAAATTCTTTACTGCTTTTTTACTCGACTTTCTTTAATAATAGGTTGTAGAATGGTCAGATAATTATCTCAGGGGGGGATAAATGAATAAAAAGATATTACTATCGGGAGTACTCTGTGCTCTCCTTCCTTTTGCGGCTATTGCCCAAGATGAAGAAGTTACTGTCGTTGGATCACTTATTAAAGGTACTCCAATTGACACAGGCTCGCCTATATCGACATTTGACGCTGAGTCAATAACTTCCCAAAACAATCTTAATATAGTTGAACTTATTAAGATGGTTCCTGGAAGTTCAGGTATGGACGGTGAATCAAACCAATTTGGATCCAATGGGGCAGAAGGTATTGCCAACATTAATCTTAGAGGTCTTGGAACACAAAGAACTCTTGTTTTGATTAATGGAAAACGTCAAGTGACTGTTCCTTCAAGAACAGGTGCAGGACGTTCGGTAAACTTACATGACCTACCAATGGGTGCCCTAAGCAGAATAGAGATTCTTAAAGAGGGTGCAGCTGCGACTTATGGTTCGGATGCCATAGCAGGTGTGGTTAACTTTATTACTGACTCAACTTTTGAGGGTCTTAAAGTAAACTTTGGTGCAAAAGGTATTCCTAACGCTGAGTCTGAAGCAAAAGAATTTTCTTTAACTTATGGACAACTAGTTGGAGACACTAACTTTATGTTGTCTCTAAGTCACCAAATGAAACCAGAACTGGCTGCCAAAAATACTGATTACGCAATCAGACCTTTCAGCGCGAGTGATAAAGGTGGTTGGTCTACGATGGGTAATCCAGGAACTTTTGTTTATCCTGGTGGAGCTCCATCCAATGTACCTTTAGGATTAGGAGGATTTTCAATGCTTAATGATCCAGGTTGTAATAATGCAGGTGGATTTAACACTGCTTTAGGAGGCTACGGTACTCAAATAGCTGGTGACATTGCTTTAGCTGGAATATGTCGTTATCAATACACTTGGTTTGATAACGTTCAAGAAGAGCAATACAACTCGCAACTGTGGTTAGAATTTAATGGTGAAGTAGGTGATGGTCATAACTGGCATGTAGAATTTGCTTATGGTCAAACCGATGTACCCGATTGGGCAACTTCGCCTTCTTACCCGCCTAACAACCCAACTTCAAATACGATGCCTGACTTTAACCCAGGTTTCGTTCAATTGTGTGTAGATTACGCAGCTTTTTGTAATGCACTTACAAATGCCAATTACGGTGGAGATGGAACAAATAGAGCTGCCTATCAAAGGTTAAGAATCAGATCAATTGCTGCTTCTGGTAATCCTTTTGGAAATGCTAACGGAGCAGAAACAGCACAAAGAGAATATGACACTGTCAGAGTGGCTTTCAGTTTTGAAGGTGACCTAACTGATGACGTTCAGTACTCAACAAGCTTGAATTACTCAACCAGTGAATCAGTTATAACAGGTGCTGACACTATGCAACACAAATTCTTATCTGCCCTATGGGGTTATGGTGGGCCTAATTGTGATGCTGAAATGACAGGTTTAACTACAAGCGCCAATGACCTAACACCTACATTTAAGGTCACGTCTACTGGTGCAGCAATAGCTGCTAATACAGTTAAATCTTCTACAAGACCGGCTGGTTGTATGTGGTTTAACCCCACTTCTAATGCAATTGAGCAAGGTAATCAACCTAATCCAGCTAATACAACTGCGAGAGTTGGAGTGAACCCTGATTATCATGCTGCGACAGCTAATGACCCAGTTCTTCTTAGATATTTAACTGATAGAAGAACTACTTTAAATGAGTCTTCACTTATCACTGCTGATTTCATCTTGCAGGGACTTATGGGGTCTTTAGGTGGTGGAGATGCGGCTTGGGCATTTGGTTATGAAAGAAGAGACTACAACGTACAAACTTCGTTGCCTGCTCTTCCAGGACCAACAGCCACAAACTCATTGCAAAATACTCATGACGGTTCGCTATATCCTTGTGATATTCCAGAGCAAAATGCAACTGCTAATGGAAGAGCTGCTTGTGCAGCTAACCCAGTAGGATTGTTTATGTTCTTGGCTCCAACTTATGCTTCGGATCAAGACCAAACAATTGACTCATTATTTGCAGAATTTGCACTGCCAATTACTGATGAGTTTGACATGCAGTTAGCTCTTAGATACGAAGACTATGGTGAAAAAGATTCTGTAGACCCGAAAATCGTAATGCGATGGACTCCTATTGATGCCTTAACATTAAGGTTTACAGGACAAACTACGTTTAGAGCGCCTCACCCAGATGAAACTAATTCTAGTCCAGTTACTGCACTAGCATATGTTAATCAGGCAGGAGCATTTAAGGCAGTTGATATCTACGGAAACGCAAACCTAGATCCTGAAGAAGCAACTACTTTTAACGTAGGGATAATCACAGACTTTGGTACAAATGAGTGGACAGCGACTCTTGACTACTATGACTTTGACTTCAAAAACCCAATCATCTCAGAAAACCACCAACAGCTTATGAATGCTTATTCTGCTGGAGGAGCTGCTAAGACTGCGGTACAAAGCCAAATTTATAGCGGAACACCTCTTGTTAATGATGGTTCTTTTGGAGCAGGAGCAGTAGGAAGAATACGTTCAAACTTTATTAACGGACCTTCAACTCAAACTAATGGAGTTGATCTTTACGTTAAATATGAGACTGACTACGGCGATGGTACGATAGCTGCAGGATTGGAAGCAAACTACATTACAAAATATTCTGTAGATGCTTACATGAAAGGTGCAGTTACAATTGCTGCTGCTTATGACTGTGATGGTTTCTTTAACATAGAAAACTCATGTCGTTCAATGCCATCTACCAAAGGTAAGCTTTTTGTAAATTACAAAACTGACCAACACAATGTCTATGGTGCGGTTAACTACATCAGCGCTTATGATGACAGAAGAGCTACAGCTGCTGGTTGTGGTTCTGCAAGAGATGCTGGTGGCGTATGTACTGAAATTGCAGCGCATACTACAGTTGATGCAACTTACACTTACTCTTGGGACGATCAATTTGATATAAGTTTCTCAGTTTACAATCTAACCGATGAACAACCCCCATTTGTTGTTTGGGAAATGAACTATGACCCTAACACACATAGTCCATTGGGTAGATATGTTAAAGCTGGATTCACTTATCGAATGCAGTAAGGTATTGACCTAAAAAAAAGGCCTCAATTTTGAGGCCTTTTTTTATTGATTAAATAAATCTAAAAAAGATTCTTTCACTTCTTGAGCGATAATTGCTTGAGCTTCTAGATTAGGGTGAATACCGTCTAGTTGCATTAGATTAGAATCAAGCGCCACCTTTTCTAATAGAAAAGGGAAAAGAGGTATGTTTTCTTGTTTAGAAATTTTCCTATAAATTGCTTCAAACGCATCAGAATACTTCTTACCATAGTTAGGAGGTATCTTGATTTGCATTAGGATTGCTTGTGCCCCTTCTGCTTTAACTCTTAGAATTATTTTTTCTAAATTATTCTTAATGCTAACTAATGAATAACCTCGTAGAGCATCATTTCCACCTAATTCAATCAAAACATAATCAGGATTAAAATTTAAAAAGGCTGAATCAATTCTTGATAAACCTCCTTTTGTGGTATCACCGGAAACACTTGCATTTTTAATTTTCAAAGTCTGCCCATCTTTTTTGAAGCTTTCCTGAAGTAAAAATACCCAGTTTTTATTTTCTTCTATGCCATAGCCAGCGCTGATACTATCCCCTAAAATTAAAAGCGACTTTTCTTCTGCGGTGATAAAATTCCCCAGTAATAAAACAGTTAGAAAGAAAATCGCATTTCTCATTGTCATAAAATTTTTACCTAATGATAATTAAAACTAATAATTTATCTAAAAAAGTTATCTTTAATAATGAAGAGATTATCATACTGGATAAAATTAATTTATCTGTAGCGCCTTCCAGTTCATTGGCTGTAATAGGCCCATCAGGATCTGGGAAGTCTACCCTACTTGGTTTGCTTGCAGGCTTAGATTCACCATCTTCAGGTGAAGTATTCCTAGAGAATCAACCTTTGCACTCCTTATCCGAAGAACAACGCGCTGGAGTGAGAAAAGAGTCGGTCGCTTTTGTGTTCCAAAATTTTGAACTATTGCCTGGATTAACAGCTCTTGAGAATGTGATGTTGCCTCTTGAACTAAAAGATAATACAGAAGCTAAAGCAATAGCTTTAAATTATTTAAAAAAAGTAGATATGCAAAATAGAACGATGCATTATCCTCAACAATTATCTGGCGGCGAGCAGCAAAGAGTAGCAATTGCTCGAGCTTTTGCTTGTGAAGCAAAGGTGCTTTTTTGTGATGAACCAACAGGAAACTTAGACACATCAAATAGCAAGCTTATTTCAGACTTAATTTTTGATGTTTTCGATGATTCATCAAGTGCTTTAGTAATAGTCACACATGACGAAACTTTAGCAAATCGCTGTGATCAAAAGATAGAACTGATTGACGGCAAAGTGCAATGACTCTCGTTAAACTATCTTATAAATTATTTTTAAGGGAATTTAAATCAGGGCAACTACTATTAATGTTTCTTTCCCTTACTTTAGCTGTTGGGATTGTTGCCTCAATTTCTCTTTTCACTGATCGACTTGATAAATCTCTCTTGGCTGAATCTAAAGAATTCTTAGGTGGGGATCTAAAATATGAATCAAGCAGCCCATTAGATGAAAATAAACTACCTGAATTAGAATTTGAATCCGTTAAGACTTATTTATTTGGAACCATGCTTTCTACCAAAGACAACTTTCAGTTAGCAAGCGTAAAATCCACCGAAGCCCCCTATCCTCTCGTAAGCGAGATTGAAATATTTAATGGGAAAATAGCTTCTAAACTAAAATCTCCTCCAAAACCAAATGAAATTTGGTTAGACCAAAGATTGGTTAACCTTTTAGAAATTGAAATTGGATCATCTATTAATGTTGGCGAAACCAATCTTACTTTTTCAGGAATAATTTACTCAGAACCAGATCGTGGTGCAGGTTCCTTTGCTTTTGCACCAACAGCAATAATGAATTCAGCTAATTTAGAAAAATCCGGTGTTATTAAGCCCGGATCAAGGGTTAGGTACAGTTATTTGTTTAAGGCTAATCAAAATGTTATTAATAGAATTGAAAATTTCCTTCAGAGCATAAAAAAGCCTGGAGATGAAATAATTCTTCCTAAAAATGA
>CEQL01115277.1_pt1 | contig 25041 bp, 21 predicted proteins | sample 356281 | NCBI WGS metagenome assembly CEQL01 (sample SAMEA2621203, study PRJEB7988) | marine metagenome | biome: marine biome (ENVO:00000447); feature: surface water layer (ENVO:00002042); material: "saline water (ENVO:00002010), including plankton (ENVO:xxxxxxxx)" | depth 5 m
GTTGTTACAAATAAACTTGCAGTTCTATATTTTTCAATTAACTCATGGTCAGTAGCTTCTAAGTATTTAAAATTTTTTCCTAAATTTAAATTATTAAAAATTTTATTTTCTGCTTCAGAAAAACTTCCTCCTCCTACACAACAAATATGAAATTTTTGATTTACTAATTTTGTTTTAGAATAAGCTTTAATAAGAATTTCAAAATTTTTATATCTTTTTCTATCTCCGACAAACAAAATAAAATTTTGCTTTTTCAGTGGAGGAAGATTAAAATTATCAATACCTAGATAAATAACCGACAATTTTTTTTTATCAACATTATAGTATTTTATAAGATCTTTTTTTGTTGATTCAGAAATACATATTATTTTATCAGCGATATTTATATAATTTTGTTTAAATCTATTTTCCTCATTTAAATTATAATCTCTGGCAAATTTTTCATGTATCAAATCATAAACAGTTAATATTATTGGGGTTTTTTTTTTAAATTTTAAATTTTTTTGATAATAAGTTAAATGAGTTAAGTCTGGAATAAATTTATTCAAGTAATAATTGTTAAAAAAATTATTATAAAAATCAAAGATTTTACCAGTAAATTTAATTTTCTTTTTTAAATTAAAATGAATTTTGCTTTTCAAAGGATCTCTTTTTAAATACTCATTATAATTTATTGGTGAAGAAATAAAACAATCTATCCCTAAACTTTTAAGTTCTTTACATAAATTTAAAAAATATCTAGAAACTCCTCCATATTTTTGAATATAAAAAATTTTATTATCAAAAAAAACTTTCATTAAAGTTATTTATTTATAATCATATTTTTAAAACCACCAAATTTGTAAGGTAAATAAAACTTTATGTACCATAAAATATTACTAAAAATGATATTTTTTGAATTTATTCCATTAAAAATTATCGTCTCTTTCATCTTTTTTTTCTTAAAATGTCTTGCCATTCCTGAAAAGCCTGAATTGCTATGTAGCATGTAATTTGTTTTAGATAAAAGCATCATATTAATGATTGTTTCATAACCAAGTTTATACCTGTGATTTTTTCTTGCATAAATTTTAAAGATATCATCTTTAGATCTAAAATGATCATAGGTTATTACTTTTGAACCAAAATGTTTTTTAAAATTTTCATAATAATTTTGCTCTTCTGTTACTAAAAAAAAAAGATCAAAATTATATTTATCATTAAGTTTTTCTGTTTCTTTTATCATTTGATTTAATGTTGGAGGGTATGGATGAAGGGCTGCTGTTTTTTGATCACTTCCTCTTATATGGATGCCTAAAACTTTTTTTTTATTAAATTTTTTTTTTACAAATTGATCAACTTTTTTTTTAATATTTTTTTTTATAAAAATTTTTGATAAAATTTTTTTATAGTCATTGTAATAAATTTTTCTAATTTTACTTGTATCAAAAGATTTTTCATCAGAAAATTTGTAATTACAAAATTTATATACATAATCAATATTCAAATTATCAAAATTTTTAAAATAATATTCCCATGAATTATATGTATTCATTATTTTATTTTCTTCATTATAAATCGTGGGAAAATATTTCATGTCAATAATTGCTGTATACCCCTTTTTTTTTGCATAAATCTTTTGAAGAATTGCATAATGCACATTTGAAAACATCCCTCTCCATCTATCTCTTTTAATTATTAGATAAGTTTTTTTTTTATTTTTTATAAATTTTTTTTTTGGAATTGAATTTTTAAATTTACTGAGACGAACGATGTGATTTTTATAATAAAGATATTTTTTAAGGTAATTTATCACTATTCAAATATATTTTAAATTTAGATGTTTTTGAATATTTGTGTTACAAAAATATATTTATATTATGATTATTTAATTAAAAAAACAAAATTATTTTGTGATGAAAAAATTTTTATATCCATTAATTGACAATCGTTTTGAAAAAGAAGAAATCAATGCAGCAATCAAAGTTATCAAATCTAAACAGCTAACAATTTCAAAAATTACTGAAAAATTTGAAAAAAGATTTGCTAAATTTATTGGTTCAAAATATGCAGTAATGGTTAATTCTGGATCTTCTGCAAATTTATTAGCAGTAAGTACCTTGTGCAATCCAGCAAGATCAAAAAATCTTAAAAGGGGAGATGAGGTGATTATACCTGGCATATGTTGGTCGACTTCTTTATGGCCATTAGTTCAGCATGGTTTAAAACCTGTATTTGTAGATGTTGATCTTGATACACTTAATATTTCCATAAAAGATTTAAAAAAAAAAATATCAAACAAAACTAAGCTTATCTTTTGTGTGCATGTTCTAGGTAATTCCTCGGATATGAACGAAATTAGAAATATAGCAAAAAAAAATAAAATTTTGATTATTGAAGATGCTTGCGAAGCGCTTGGATCAAAATACGGTAATAAAAATTTAGGAACATTTGGAAATTTAGGAACATTTTCTTTTTTTTATTCAAAACAAATTACCTCTGGGGAAGGAGGAATGATTGTATGTGATAGTAGAAATGATTATCAATTATTACTTTCTTTAAGATCACATGGTTGGTCTAGAAATGAAAAAGACCACCATAAAAAAATGGTAAAATTATTTCCAAAGCTTGAGCCTAGATTTATATTTTCTAACTATGGTTACAATTTAAGACCTTTAGAAATTCAAGCTGCAATTGCAAATGAACAATTGAATAAAATTAGAAGATTTGAAAAAAATAAATCGTACAACAGGCTACAAATTATTAAACGTTTTTTTTTACAAAACAAAGAGAATTCAAATAAACTTTTTTTTATCAGTAATGCAAAAAATGTTAAAGCAAGTTGGTGTGGTATTTCTATCTTAATAAATAAAAATTTAAAAAAATTTAAGAAAAAAATAATCAGAGAAATTGAAAAATCTGGTCTTGAAACAAGACCGATTGTATGTGGAAATATAATTAATCAGCCAGCTATAAGTTTATTTAAATTGAATAAAGAAAAAACAAATTTAAAAAATTGCCAAGAAATTGAAGAAAGAGGATTTTATATTGGATTAAATACAAAAAAAAGTTCTTTGAAAAATTTAAAAAAAATATCTAATATTTTGCACAATTCGATTAATAAATTTTAACTATTCTATTCCTAGCAAATAAATGCTGTTTTGTAATCTTATGACTTACAACACTTAAAGCCCCAATTCTTGAATCATCTTCGATTTTCGATCCGGGTAAAATTACAGCATTTGATCCAATAATTACTCTATTCGAAATAATAACTTTTTTAAGAATTTGAATATTTTTTTTTTTTGTGTAGTTGTCACTTTTTGAATATATTTTAACTCCTTGTGAAATATTGCATTCTGAACCAATCTCCACTCCTTTCCATCCCTGAATATAAGAAAGTCCACCAATGTGAGTATTTTTACCAATATTTATATATCCTTTGTGTGCCACCAAAACAGTAAAATCATCAATTCTTGTTCCATCTAATATAGATATATTTTTTTTTCCTACAAAAGAAACTAAATTAGAAATTTTACAATTTCTTCCAATATATTTTAATTTAAGATTTTTTAATTCAAGTTTTGTGAGATATCTACTCATTCTTCCTAAGTTTTTTTATAAGGTTATAATAATTATTAACAACATTTTTCCAACTATAATTGTCTATATTTTTCTTAGAAGTAAAGATCATTTGATTTTTTTTTCTTTTTGATAACTTTAAAGTATGAATTATTTTTTTTGAGATATCAAAATGGTTATTTGGATCAAACGTAACTGCTTTGACTTTTAGAAAATTTAAATGTTCCATAAATGCAGGTATGTTTGACATAACAACTGGAGATCCAACTCGCCAAGCGTCAAGTCCTGATCCATTTCCTGCATCGTAAATGGATGCATTTATCGTAAATTCAGATTTTTTGATAAGATAATTTAGCTCTTCTTCAGTCACAAACCCCAAGCCAAAAATATCTTTTTTGTTTTTAGATATTTCAATTGAATTTGGAAGTGATTTACCATTCATAATACTTGTACCAGCTCCACAAAAAACTAATTTGAGTTTTGAATTTTTTTTTTTAACTAAAAAAAAAGCCCTTAAAATATTAAAAATATTTTTATGTGGTTTGTCGACTGTTGGACATAGTATAAATTTAGAGTCAATTTTAAATCTTTTGAGAATATTTATTTTATTTAAGCTCTTAGTATGTTCTGTCAATGGGCCAACTCTAATAAGATGAATCTTTTTTTCAGAAATATTTGGGTAAAATTTTTTGAATTCGCTTTTCATAAAGTTCGAGGTTAAAATAATTTCTGAATTTTTAACCCACTTATCTAAATAACGATTTTGTTTTTCTATCTCGTTTAGATTGAATGAACCAGCTCCTCCAAAATAATATTTGAACATAAAATCATGAAGAATAATCACTTTTTTAACTTTAATTTTTGGTAAATCAATTAAATAAGGCCACAAAAAAAATACAATATCATAATTTCTTAATTTTTTTTCTAATTCTTTATTTAAATTTCCAGTTAAATAATAATTAATATAATCGTTATTCTTTAAAAATTTATCCTGTAAATGTCTAAATATCTTTCCAGAATATTTTAAAGAAAATATCCCCTTATCCCTTAATTTTAGTGAATCTAATTCCTTAATAGTGATATTATTCAATTTTTTTTTATTAATTTTGAATTTTTCAATTGAATTCAGACTGCCATAATAATCTATTTCAATATTTTGATGATATTTCTCAAAATTTGATAGTAGTTGATTTGCAAATTTTGAACCCCCTCCTATATTTCCTTTTTGATCAATAAAAGCTATTTTATAATTTTGTAGTAAATTTTTATTTTTCATATCTAATTAATTATTAATTTATTTTCTTTCATTGTGTATTTCTTAAATAAATTTTCATAATTATGAGTTGAATGAGAAACTTTAACAATTGTTAAATTTGGATATTCGTTAATTATATTTTTTAGTATTTTAATTTCTGTTTCATAATCTATTGAATTAGTTGCTTCATCTAAAATTAACATTTGTGGATCAAAAAATAATGCTCTTGCGATAGCTATTCTTTGCTTCTGCCCACCAGAGATAAGAGAGCCTCTTTCACCTAATCTATTTGAAGAATTATTATTTATATTATCTGCAAAATTTTTAAGTTCTACTATTTCTAGAATTTTTATAATTTTTTTCAAATCATAGTTATTTTGCATGCCCAAAGCTACATTTGATATTATGTCATTATCAAGTAAAAATGGAACCTGAGAAACATAACTTATTTTTGACAATAATCTTTTTTTATCTATCTCTGTTGCTTCAATTTCATTAATAAATATTTTACCTTTTTCAGGTGAAAGAAGTCCGCACATTATATCTAAAAACGTCGATTTCCCACACCCACTTTTTCCTTGAATAAGTAATTTAGATCCTTTTTTTATTTTTAAGTTAATGCCTTCTAATATTTTTTGATTTTTTTCATATTTAAAAAAAATATTTTTAAGTTCAGTGCTTTCGAAATTAAATTCTAAATTTATATTTTTAATTACTCTATCTATTTTATCTTTATTAAATTCATATGCTGACTTTAAATTATAAAATGATGGCATATAATGTTTTATCCTTTGAAAATTTTGTAGAATCCTAACTACACTTGGAGCAATTCTATATATAGATAGTACAAGTATGGTTAAAGTTGGTAGGAGTTGATCAAAACTTTGATTAATATTTAGAGAGAAAAGGACTAATAAGATAAATAAAATTAACGCAAACATTTCAAATATTACCTTTGGCAGTCCAGCCATAAGATTAATAAAGATTGACAATGGTATTGTTTTTTGTCCCTCTTCTCGATATCTTTTTACGAAATAATCTTTAATATTATATATTTTAATTTCTCTAATTGATGAAAATCCTTCTCGAATAAACTTTAAAACATTTTCAGATATAATTAATCTTTTTTCTCCATAAGATTTAATTTTATCTTTTGATAAATAGTAAATCAAAACAGCGACAAGGGAAAACAAGATTAGAACTGATATAGTTTTAATTGAACTTACTGAGATTAAAAGTATTGAAAAAATAAATAATAACGTTATGTCAGAAAATATCAAAAGAATACTACTACTTATAAACTTTACAAAAATAAATACTTCATCAGTAGTATTTCTTAATAATCTTGAGGAGTTTAGAGAAGAATGAAATCTTATTGGCATTGATAAATACTGATTGAATAGATCCCTAGATAAATCCAATGAAAGTTCTGAATTAAATCTTGTTTGAAAAATATTTATATAAATTATTAATAAATTTTTTATTAAAAAAATTATTGATATTAAAAGCAAAAAGTAAATTATTATTTCATTTTGACTAAGATTTAAACCTGCAATAATATTATCTAAAAATAAAATTCCTGTTTTGAAATTAATTAGGAAATTTAGTGCAGGAAAAAATAAACCTATTCCGATAACATCAAGAATATTAGTCAATAAAACTGTAAAGTAATAAAAATATAATTTTAACTTATATTTTTGAGGTAAAAAATTATAAACTGTTTTAAGTGCTTTCATAATTGCGTCTTTGATTATTATTAAAATTTAAACACTTCTCTATCAATTAAGTAATAACTTTATGTTTTTTTAATAATTTATAAATAAAGTGTGTTTTTTTTTTGTTTATCTTGATTAATTTTGAAATATTATCCAGTGAATTAGTTCCATCGGCGTATTGCAAAAAATTCATAATATTTTTCAAGTTTTTTGATTTATGAGTTGTACCCAATGTTGGATATAATTTTCTTTTTGACATCATTGGTTCACAAATAATTTTATTTTTAGGATATTTTTTATTTTGTACTTTAGATTTAAGAATAACTAAATCTAAATTCATTAAAATTTCAATCGCTTTTTTTGTGACATTGAAGCCGCCTTTTAATCCATTTATTGTAACTAATTTAAAATTATCTTTTGAAGTATGATACTCTTTATACTCTCCATATTTAGTTCTCATTATGGATGCTATCGGCAAATCTACATCCGGAGAATTATATTGTCTTTCATCTGAACCTCTTGATAGAAACGAATACTCTTTAAACTTTATTTTAAGATCTTTAAATGCTTTTTTTGCTGCATAATTAGAAATGCTGTCATATTTTGTTGGTAAAAATGAATAACTTCTATCATCACCGATACAAGTTAGATTAAAACCAGCAACAACATTTTTTTTTAACTTTTTAAAATTCTTATTAATATAAGAAATTGACCCAATGGTTTCTGGAATAAAAACAAATCTAAGTGAATATTTATTTTTTTTGTTCTTAAAGTAATTATAAATTGCAGTTGATACTAATGGGCCTGATAATTCATTATTTGCCATTGAAGGATGGCAAATGTAACTTGAAATGAGTATTTCTTTCTTTGATTTACCTTTTATTAAAGTTTCTCCATAATTTAAACATCCATGGTTATTAAAATTGGAAATTATTTTTACATGGAATTTATCATTATTTTTATATTTAATAAGTTTTTTTTTAAAAAAATTATAACTAACACAAAATCCCCACCGCTTTTTATAATAAGAAGTAATATAAGGTATTGCAGATGGAAAATTTTTTAAAAAAAAAATTTTTTTTATAAGCTTGCTCTTAGTTAAAATTAAATTGACTGGTTCAGAATAATTAACAACATGTAAATTTGATTTTTTAAAATCAATAATTTTTTTTGAATTCTTATCTATCACATAGGCATCGGAGATATTCCATTCAGGTGGAATTTTCCAATCGAAAACCTTGGTTCCAGAAGATATTTTTCTTATTTTCAGTGATTTTATATATCTTTTTATTATGAGTAGAGTTTCTCTTACACCATTTCCAGTTATACTTCTAGTAATTGGAAATAGTTTTTGTCCAAGATAAAAATATTTTTTCATAAAAAATAATCTTATTTTTAACTTCTTTTCAAAATAGCTATACTTGCACTATCTTCTAAAAATAAATAAATCTGATTATTAAAATAAGTTATATCTCTTATTCTTTCTCCAATAAAAATTTTATTTAAATTTTTTAATGTTTTAAATTCATCTAGTTCAAATGAATATAAAGATTTATATTTTAAAGATGAAACTAAATACTTATTATCTTGGACTTTAATAATCTGAGAAATTGCTATAGAGGGTTGGAAAGAATATAGTGGTTCAATAAAACCATATTTTTTATGAGATTTGTGCAAAGGAAAATCTTTATATCTATGCTTATTTCTTCCGTCAGGTCCTCCATAATGCTCCCCATAAGATGAGATTGGCCATCCATAATTTAATAAATTACTTTGAAAATTTTCAATTTTATTGATCTCATCACCTCCCTGGGGTCCATGCTCTGTTTCTAGGAAAAAATTATTTTCCTCATCATAAAAAAGGCCTTGGGGATTTCTATGACCCATAGAAAAAATTGAATAATCACTATTATTCAAATTGATTTTTAATATTTTGCCAAATATTGAATTCTTATTTTGCACAAGGCTACGTTGACCATAATCGCCATGAGTCAATAACACAAAATTTTTATCAACTACCTCGACTCTACCTCCTGAAGATAATCCATTGTATTCATGAGAAGTATCAAATTCAAAAGCACACTCACCTTGAGAAGCAAATATTTTTTTAAAATCTATTTTGTCAAATTTCAATTCACCTACTAATAAAGACGTCGACCAGCAATCTTTTTTGATTTCATCTGTGAAACTTACAAAAATTTTGTTACTCTTAACTCTAATATCCTTGATTGAATAATAACCTTTTTTTTTAAATTGATTTTCGTTTATGAAATTTTCGATATTACTGTCTATTTGCTTAAAGATTATATCTTTCTCATTTATTTTTTCAGTAAATCCAATTATTCCTTTTGAAGAAATTATAAAAAATTTATCATTGTAAAAGTCTAAATATGCGCTACCAGGAAAAACATTATATATACCTGAGTTTAATTGAAAATTACTTTGAAATTTTTTAATAGCATATTTTTCACCGAAGATATTTAAATACTCAGAAGTTTTATAATTAAAACGAAGATCATCTAAACTTCTTCTTATTTTGATTTCTTCTTTATAAGGAGCTCCACTTTGGATCAAAAAATCGTAAATACGGTCATATTTAAGATTTAATTCATAAAGTTCTTGATTTTTCTTTTCAATTATTTTGTGTGGGAAAATATAATATTTTACAGTTTTTTTTAAATTATCAGGAACAAATTTCTTTATAAATGAATATCTATCATTATTTATTGTAAAACTAACTAAGTAATATAATCCTATTAAAAATATTATTGATACTAAAAAAAAAAGAAAAAGTTTTTTTGACATGACAACCTTATAATACAGAATTTATTTAATTCAATCGTAATTATTTGATAATTTAAAATTCTAATATCTTTTTTGATAAAAGATATTATAAAAGAATAATGCAAGATGTATTAATCAAACATTGGTCTAGGTCAGGTCTAAAAAAAAATGATAATATTCTATTACACTCAAGCTTTAAAAGAACAATTGAAGATTTTAAAAAAAAAAGAATTACAATCACTCATCAAAATATTTTAGATAGTTTTTTAGATTTAACTTATCCAAATGGAACATTGGTAATTCCAACATTCAATTTTGATTTTAATGATGGCGTAGACTATGACTATTATAAAACTAAATCTCAGATGGGTGTATTAACAGAAATTGCAAGAAATCATCCATCTGCTAAAAGAACATTAAATCCTGTTTACTCCTTTGCTGTATTTGGAAAAGAGTCGAAACTATTTGATTCAATAGATAATAAAAGTTGGTATTCAAAAGAGTCACCATTTGCAATTATTCATAATCTAAATTTTAAGATTTGCATTATAGACTTAAGAGATAGAAATAGTATGACTTTTGCGCATTATTGTGAGGAATATTTTCAAGTGCCTTGGAAATTTTATAAAAAATTTACAGGTAAATATACAGACAAATTTAAGAAAACATCTTTAAAAGAATATAAAGGTTATGTTAGAAAATTAAATGAAGGGGTATTGACTACTTTAGATCCTGCTGGTGATTTATTGTGGTCTAAAAACCTTTACAAAGGTTTTAAACCATTTCAGGAAAATGGACTTAGGTATGTATATGCAAAAGATTATTTTAATCTATTTGAGAAATTATTTAAAAATAATGATTCAAAACCATATTATTATGATATAAAAAAATGATAAAAAAATGGACGATATAAAGTTTTTAAAAAAAAAAGGTTATATTCATAAAAAAAATTTTTTTGATAATGATGAAATCGAAAAAATTAAAATTCTTTCTAGCCACTTACACACAACTTCTAATACTAAAGTAGTGAATAATTTACATAACAACAAAGAAGCTTGGAGCTTATTAGTAAATTCAAAAATAATAAATTTTCTTAAAAACTTTTATGATACTGGAGAAGTTTTTTACCTCTATAATAGTCACTCTGTATTGCAAAAAATCGATGAAAAAGTTGATAGTAATTGGCATAGAGACAATGCCTGCAGAGTTTATGGAGTAGGTCCTGATTGGAAAAATAATTACAATGTATTAAGAGTTGCAATTTATCTTAATGATGAAAAAAATGATGAGAATGGATTAAATCTTGTAGTTAATTCTCACCAAAAAAAAAAATTTATCTGTTTTATAATAAGAAAATTAAGACAAAATTTCAAAAGAATATATTTCAATAAAGTTTTTAGATTTTTTTTCGATAAATTTATAGGTAAAAAAGTTATCACCAAAACTGGTGATTGCATTTTTTTCTATGCAAATATGTATCACTCAGCAATAAGATCTAAAAAGAATCTTAACTCAAGAAAAGCTTTATTTCTGACTTATGGTACAAATAATAATCATACAGATAATTTCTTAAATTACTATATATATTATCATCCAAATGATCACTCATTTGATAACAAAAAAAATAGTAAAGAGGAATTTACAAATTATTTAAAAGACAATGGACTTTTGGAAAAATTACCTTCCAAAAAAGAGACTATTGAAGGTTTTACTATTTAAATTTTTTAAATTAGATTTTTCAATATGTAAATTATTTATAAAATAATCCTTAGAATTTAAGAAATTATTTATATTTTTAATGATAAGGTTGTGTTTTTTTTTACTCCAATTCAATATCCAATTGTCATAAAATTTTGTTTCAAAAAATCTTTGCCTTAATCTGTATCCATTTAGATCTCTTTTAGGATCTAAATTTAAATACATAAAATCTACATTTAAAAAAATTCTTTTAATAAAATAAAATTCTAAGATTTGTTCTTTATTGTAGGTATAATTAAATTTTTTATAATTTTTTATGATACTTTCATAATGCTTAAGATTGCGAGGTGTAAGTGAAAATTTGTACTTTCTGTAGGGATGGTTTTTAGTAAAGTTTACTACTCTCGTATCTAAAAATGGATACTCAAAACTAACTGTTCCAAAACAAGTTAATGCTAAATCAATTTTTGATTTAAGAATTTCTTGATTTGAATATTTTTTTTTAACAATAATAAAATCTTTATTGTTTTTAAAAAATATCTCAAAAAATTTTTTGTCATTTTCATAATTTTCTGGATGTGGTTTAATTAGCCAAAGATAATCAGTTTTTTTTGATATTTTTTTTAAAATCTCATACCATTCTTGAAAATCAGTAGCAAAAAATTTTCCATAAACATGAGGTGCATCTCTAAAATGGTGGCAACAAATTAAAATCTTTTTTTTATACTTTTTTAAAGGAATTTTTAAATTGTGTTTTATCTTTTTTTTAAAGTTCTTACCAGTTGTTGAAATTCCTTTTGTAATTTTACTAATTTCATTTTTCACAAATTTATAAATTTTTTTCTTTTGTTTACTTTTAATTTTTTTGAATATTTTATGATTTTTGCTAACATCATCTGTTATGTATTGATTATTCCTGTTTAATTTTACAATTGATTTATGAGAAATAAGGTAAGTATCTATATTAAATTTTGAAGCAATTCTTGAAGGTAACCCAAAAGTATAAACTGAATGAACAACAACAACAGCTTTAATTATTTTATTATTAGCTTGGATATAATTTAACCACCAGTAAAAAAGTAATAAAGCATCTTTTAAAAATTTAGTAAATTTTGATGATTTGATATCAACTGTTTCTGTTTCAAATTTTTTAAGGTAAGTATCGTATAAAAGGTCACCAATATATATTTTATTTACTGACAAATTAAGAAACTTTTCTTTTGTATTTGTCTCATCAACAATTTTATTAATTAATTTTTTTTTAGTATGAATTAACTTTTTATCAATATTGGGATAAACAAATTCTTTTACTCCAAAAGATTTATATATACCATATGTGCCTAAGGATAACTTAATCAAAATTGATCTAATTATTTTTTTAAATAATCCTCTAAATAATTTCTCAGAGATCAATGTATAGCTTTCAAATCCTAAAATATTTGCGTTAAATTTTATACTTAAGCAGTTAGAAATGTAAGATTTTATAACGTGAAGATATGACCATTTATTTAATTCAACGAGAATTATGTTTTTTTTAGTCAGATTAGATTTGAAAAAATTATAATTATGATTTTTAAATATTTTTATACTTTTGTATTTTTTAAAATAATCTATCACTAAATTAATTTATTTTGATTGTTTTAGTTTTTTTAAATAAAAAAATTTATTTAATTATTTATATATATTTACAAACAAAAATATCTATATATTAATTATTGATGATTACTGCTATTATTAACGCTAGAACTACTTCAGAAAGATTATTTAAAAAACATCTCTATAAAATTGGAAATAAAACGATCTTAGAACATATTATAGATAAACTCAAAACTGTTAAAAAAATTGAAAAGATTTATTTTGCCACTAGTTCAAAAGAAAAAAACATAGAATATGTAAAATTTTTAAAATCAAAATATAAAAAAAAAATTAATTTTTTTTATTATAGCAAAGAAAATGATGTAACAGGAAGGGTATTTCATCTTACTAAAAAAATTAAAACTAAATACACATTAACTATTTCTGGTGATTGCCCTCTTATAGATACAAAATATATAAATAGAATTTATAAAAAATTATCTGAAAATTCCGAATATGATTTTATTTACCCAAAAATTCTTTTAATACATGAGGGAATAAAGTTATTTAAAACATCATCATGGAATTTAATAAATTACTATTCGAGAGAAAAAATTTTTAGAGAAAATCCAGGCTTCATAGTCAAAGAAAAACCCGATAAATTTAAAATACTAGAGTACAAACCTCTTAAATACGAAATTAAAAAAAAAAAAATTAGATATTCTGTAGATACAATTTCAGATCTTGAGTTTCTAAATTTTATAAACCTCGAGCTTCAAAAAAAAAAACTGAGTTTTGAAATCCAAAATGTTTTAAAAATAAAAAAATTACCAATTCTAAATTCTCATGTATTACAAAGAAATCCTTATGACAAAAAGAGATTAATTAATTTGATAACTATTTATAATTCATCAATTGGTTATGGTCATTATAAAAGAATATTGGCTTTAAAAAGAGAACTGCAAGAAAGTTATTTTTGTAAAATAAATACTTTTTTATTAAATAAAAATAAAAGTTTAAAAAAAATTCTAGATAATATAAATAAAAAAAAGCAATTGGCGATAATAGATCTTCCAGTAAATGTTTTAGAAATTTTTGTTAAAAAAATCTCTTATCATGAAAAAATAATCATTATCGATAAAATATTAAATAACAAAAAATTTACATACATTATACCAAATTTAATAAATAAAAGATTTAAGAAAGCAAATATATTTTCAGGATTAGATAAATTAATTTTAAATAGATCTATTAACTTTCAAAACACAAAATATATTAACAACAATAAAAATATCAAAAAACTTTTAATGATAGGAGCATCGTATTCAATAGATAATGAGATTTTAGATTTCATGAAAAAAAATAAAAAAGATTTAAAAATTTTAATTGGACCATTAGTAAAAAAAAAAAAAATAAGAGAGTTAAAAAAACAAAATTATAATTTAATAGTGAATCAACAAAATATTTTTGAAATTATAAAAAGATCTCAAAAGATCTATTCAAGATTTGGTATTTCTGTATTTGAAACTATTGCTCTTAAAAAAAAACCTATTGTTTTTTCAAAATATAATACGAAAGATAAAAAAATTATTTTTGAATTAGAAAAAAAAAATTTAATCAATATTTATAACAAAAAATATAACAAGAATTTAAAATCAATTAACATTGACAAGTGTTATAAAAATATTAAATCAATTATAGAAAAAAAATTATGATAAAAAATATTTTGGTCACGGGAGGTTTGGGCTATATTGGAAGCCATTTATGTGCAGAATTGATCAAAAAAAAATATAATGTATTTATAATAGATAATTTATCTAACAGCAAAATTTCAAGACTAAAAAAGATATACAAAATAACAAAAAAAAAACCCACCTTTTACAATTTCGATATAAAAGATGTTAAAAAAACAAGTAAAGTTTTAAAAAATAAAAAAATTGATTTAGTTTTTCATCTCGCAGCTTTTAAAGATGTTAATGAGTCAATTAAAGAACCTGATAAATACTATAATAATAATATTTTCGGAATTTCCAACCTCATTCAAGCTATGCAAGTGTCATCTGTAAATAACATAATATTTAGTTCAAGTGCTGTTGTTTATGGAGAATGTAAATATCTGCCCTTAGACGAAAAACATTCAACTATGCCATTAAGCCCTTATGGTTTAACAAAGTTATTTGGTGAAAAATTTTTAGATTACGCCTCAGTGGGAAACGATAAACTTAAAGCTATTTCTCTAAGATACTTTAATCCTGTAGGTTCTCACAGTTCTGGGGAAATAGGTGATAACCCAGATAAACCTGATAATATAATGCCACTGATAAATAGAGCAGCCATAGGAAAAAAAAAAATTTTTCAAATATACGGCTCAGATTATTCCTCAAAAGATGGAACCCCTATCAGGGATTATGTTCACGTTCTTGATGTTGTTGATGCGCATATTTTAAGTATGAAAAAAATAAAAAAATTCAAAGGTCATAGTATATTCAATATAGGCACTGGAAAAGGTATTTCAGTTTTAGAGATTTTAGAAACATATAAAAAGATAAACACGATAGATTTTAAAATTAAAAAAATCAAACGCAGAAAAGGTGATATACCTATAAGTTATGCTAACGTACGTAAAATTTATAAAAAAATGAAATGGAAATCTAAATATAATCTAAAAGATATGTGTCAATCTAGTTTTGAATTTGCCAAAAAAAATATTACCTAAAAAATGAATAAAGATTATAAAGTTGGAATTATTGGGGTTGGCTACGTGGGAATACAACTTGTGATTCAATTTGCGAAAAAAAAAATTTATGTAGAATGTTATGATAAAGATTATGATAAGATAAAAAAAATAAAATCTGGTAAATCACCTTTTTCGTACATTAATGACAGTGTTTTTAAAAAAATTTCAAAAAATATTTCGATAAATAAAAACTTTAAAAGTATAACAAAATGTGATGCAATTATATTGTGTTTACCTACACCTCTTAGAAAGAATAAACCTGATCTGTCTCAAATTAAAGACGTTTGGAATGAATTAAAAAATTTTATTAGAAAAAATCAACTTATTATACTTGAAAGTACATCATATCCAGGAACAACGGAAGAAATATTTGTTAAATATTTAAAATCAAATTTTGAATTAGGAAAAAATATTTTTCTAGCATATTCGCCTGAAAGAGAAAATCCTGGGGATAAAAATTTTGAATTTAGTAAAATTCCAAAGATAGTGTCTGGTATAAATGAAAAATCAAAATTACTAGCTGGTAGATTATACAGTAAAATTGTAAATAAAGTTGTCTATGTTGACAAAATAAAAATTGCTGAAATGGCAAAATTATTAGAAAATATTTACAGGTCAGTAAATATTGCCCTAGTAAATGAGCTTAAAATTTTTTCAAAAAGAATAAATATAGATATTAACAAAGTAATAGATGCCGCAAAAACCAAACCTTTTGGATTTCAAGAATTTAGACCGGGTCCAGGTGTTGGTGGACACTGCATTCCAATCGATCCTTTATATTTATCCTGGTTAGCAAAAAAACATAGTTTTAATACAAAATTTATTGAGCTTGCGTCAAGAACAAATATCCAGACCACAAAATGGACTATTAATCAAATTAAAAAAATAATTAAAAATAAAAAGATTAAAAAAATACTAATTTTAGGAATTGCATATAAAAAAAATATTGAGGACACTAGAGAATCCTCAGGAGTTAAAATTTTTGAAAAATTAAAAGAAAATAAGGAACAAATTGAATATTGCGATCCATTTGTAAATAAATACGAATTTAATATAAATAATAAACCAGTTTTTATTAATTCAAAAAAAAATAGTGAAAATGTTTTTAAGAAATATGATTGTTTTATATTGTGTGCTGATCACGATGTATTTAATTATAAAAAACTTAATAAAACAAATAAATACATCATTGATTTAAGGGCAAGATTTTCAAATGAAAAAGATAATAAAAAAATTATTTATGTTTAGTCATTGATTAGTCTATTTAAACAAAGAGCTTGCCACAGAAAATTTGAGTTGTTAAATTTTTTGTCATTTTTAAACTTTATTAAATGTTTAAAAAATTCATTTTTATTATAAATTTGTAAATATAAATTTTTTGAACTGTTTAACGTTTCATATGCCCAATCAAAAAGCTCATTTTTCAAAAGCTTTGTTTGAGGATCACTAACATATTTTTTTTTCTCAAAACTAGTTTTTATTCCGTAATTTTTATATGCAAAAGATCTATATATATACCTCAAGTTTCCCTTATTGATTAAATAGTTTTCTGGTAAAGAAAAAAAGTATTCTACAATTTTATGATCTAACAATGGAACTCTTAATTCTTTGCTGTTTGACATAGATGATCTATCGCAGCTTTTCAAAATTCTTTGTAATTTACAAAAAAAAATATCTCTGAAAATAAATTTTTTTAAATTTGATCCAATACCTTCGTTTTCTATTTTATCTAAAATTTTTTGATAATAATCATTTTTATAAGAGCGTAAAAAATTTTTTTGAAATAAGCTTTCAAAATAATTATTTGAACTATCTGCGGATATATTTCCATTAAGATATCCTTTGCTACTATTTGCAATCCCCCTAATGATTTTAATAAAAGATTCATTTTCAACATTACTAAAATTTATAATTTCAGAAAATAATTTTTTAAATTTTTTTTTATCAAATAAATCTTTTAAATGACTTGAAAAAACATATTTATACCCCGCTGCTATATCATCACCGCCTTGAGCCTCAAGAATAACTTTGCAGTTCGAATTATAAGCTCTCTCTATCAATAATTGTTTTGATATTGTTACTACTCCAGGAAAAGGTCCTTCCTGAGAACTGTAAACTTTATCAAAATTATTTATTATATCTTCTGATGAAATTTTAAAATAGTTTACTTTCCATTTTTTGAAAGATGCAAAGTCCTCTAATTGATTTTTTTCACTAAACTCTTCATCTTCAAAATAGTAACTATTTGCCAAAATCTTAGATTGACCTCCATTAATTTTATCTAATACACTAAGCATAATTTTTGAGTCTATTCCTGATGATAAATTTACACCAACTTCAGTATCGGACCTAACTTGCAACTTAAAAGCATTTTCAATTTTCTCTGAAATTTGAGAAATAACATTATTTTCAGATATAGGTTCCTCAGATTTAGAATATAAATTCCAATATTTTTCTTTTTTTATTTTTTTTTTATTTAAGTCAAAAAGTAAAAAAGTTGCCGGTTCTAACTGGTGTATATTTTTATAAAAAGTATTTTCACCAAAGTCGTAAAATGATGTTGTTAAATATGTATGAATCTTTTCTATATTTATGTTTTTTTCAATAATTTCATGAATTCCTTTTATTTCTGAGCAGGCTACGAATATTTCATTTTTCCAATAATAATAAAATGGTTTTACCCCAAGTCTATCTCTACAACAAAAAGCAATATTTTTAATTTTATCAAATAGAATAAATGAAAATATTCCGTTAAAATGATTAATACACTCAGTCCCTATTTTTGAGTATAGCTCAAGTATTACCTCAGTATCTGTCTCGCTTTTTGTAGAAAGATTAAATTTTTTTTTTAATTCAGGGAAATTATAAATTTCTCCATTATATACAATTGTATAATTATTTGAGAAGTCTTTCATAGGCATTTTGCCATTTTCAGAAATATCAAAAATTGAAAGCCTACAAGAACCAACAGAAAAATTATTTTTTAATTGAAGGCTTCCTTTGTCATCGGGACCCCTATAATTAATTTTATTTATAATTCTGTCTACTTTTCCTAAAATATTTTGTTCATTTGAATAAATAGCTGCTATTCCACACATGCTTAAATCTTTATTTTTTTGCCATTTGTTTTTGCACTTTTCAACAAACAATCAATTATAAGCATGTCTTTATATGAATCTTTTTCATCACACAGAGATTTATTATTTTTATTTTTTAAACAAGACACTGCATTCTTTGATAACATACCAAATTGATTCCTAGGTTTCGATTTAGTTAATATTTTAGCCTGCCTAGAAAGTTCTGTAAAACCAGTATGTTCAGGTGATTTAATTATATTGTACTTTAAAATTTTTCTTCCAATGTCAGTTATTTCTATTTTACCTTTAGTTCCATGAATTATAATATCAAAATTATCATATGACTTCATGTCAAGAGATTGAATGCTCGCAACAACATTTTTTTCAAAAAAAAGATATCCATCTATATTTAAATCATCTTTTGGTTTAAAATTGTTTAAGTTATTTTTAAAACCAATAACTTTGATTACTTCTCCAATTTTTTTATTTAAAAGCATTCTCAATGTATCAATCAAGTGAGTTCCAGTAGTCAAAATTCCATAAACATAATATGAGGACACTTGGAGAATTTCTCCAATTTCTCCTTGGTTAATTTTGTTTTTAAGTTTTATAATTTCACTATCAAATCTTCTTCTATGATTTACCAATATTTTAGCTTTTTTTTTCTTAACAAGATCTAACAACTTCTTTGCTTGTTTTATATTGTTTGCAAGTGGCTTTTCTAAAACGATTACTTTAACTCCTAAGTTGAGACAGTCTTTTGCTATTTTGTAATGAGTATCTTTCCAAGTGCTAATCGAAACTATATCTGGCTTTTCATTAATTATCATTTTTTTATAATTAAAGTAATAATTAATTTTTTTATTTAATCTTTTTGCAAATTTTAAACTATCGGAATTTTTGTCACAAAAAGATGAGAGGTTTGTGTATTTATTTTTAATCCACATTCCAAAATGAGTTGCTGGTTTTAATCTTTTTTTATCAAACTCAAGTTTTAATCCAATACGACCAGCACCAATTACGGAGACTTTAATTTTTTTTTTATTCATTATTTAGTTGTATGTATACCAATTTATATTAATTTAGTAGCAATTTAACTATGAATAAAATATTATGCTTTATTCCTGCTAGAGGAAATTCTCAAGGTTTAAAAAAAAAAAATTTAAATAAAATATTTAATAAATCTTTAACTGGAATTACTGTAGATTTAGCTAAAAAATCTCGTCTATTTTATAAAGTAGTTCTTTCATCTGATAGTTTACAAATATTAAAAATTGGAAAAAAATCAAAAATTGAAACTCATTTACGACCAAGAAAATTATCTTTATCTACATCAAGAACTGAAGAGGCATTAACTTATTCACTTAAAAAATTAGTTGATAAACCTAATTATATTTTAATACTCCAAGTCACTTCTCCACTTAGAAAACTTTCCACCTTAAAGTCATTCGTTAAAGAGTGTATTTCTAAAAATTATGACTTTTGCCTTTCTGTTTCTTTGATAGATAAACAAATTTCGAATAAACAAAAATATTTTACCCCATTGAACAATTTAAAAGCAAGAAGAAGACAAGATCGAAAATCATTTTTATATGAAAATAGTCTTATATATTTTGTTAAGTACAACAGTTTTTTAAAGACTAAATCTATATTTTCTAAAAAATGGAATTATATAATTACAGACGAATATGAGTCTATTGATATTGACGATAAAAAAGATTTAGACGTTTGTAAAAAACTATATAAAAGGAATAAATGAGAAAATTTTCCATTAACAATAAAGTTATAACGCAAGATACAAAACCTTACATAATCGCAGAGGCATGTATAAATCATGAGGGAAAAATTAAATTAGCAAAAAAAATGGTTGATCTCGCATCGAAAGCAGGAGCTTCAGCAATAAAATTCCAAATGCATGTTCTAGATGATGAAATGTTAAAATTAACACCAAAATCAAAGAACTTTAGTGAGTCTTTATATGAAACTTTAAAAAAAACTAATCTATCTGTTAATGAACATAAAAATTTAAAAAGATATTGTTATTCAAAAAAAATTGATTACTTGTGTACACCTTTTTCTTTTGCATCAGCAGATATTTTACAAAAAAAAGTAAAATTAAATTTTTTTAAAACTGGCTCAGGAGAATTAACTAATCACCCTTTTCAGGTACATATCGCAAAAAAGAAAAAACCTACAATAATTTCTACCGGCATGTCATCAATGAAAGAAGTTAAAGAGACAGTAAATGTTGTAAAAAAAATAAATAATAATATTGCAATTATGCAATGTACATCTGCTTACCCTTGTCCATACAATATTTCAGACATTGGTGTTATAAGTACTTATTTGAATACATTTAATTTTATTATTGGTTTATCTGACCATACTAATAGTATTTATACATCTATTGGTGCAGTTGCATTAGGTGCAAGAATCATTGAAAAACATTTTACTTTAGATAAAAAAATGAAAGGTCCTGATCATGCTTCATCAATAGAACCTAACGAGCTTGAAAATTTAGTTGAAGGTTGTAATGCAGTTTTTAATGCAAGAAGCTCAAAAAAAATAATTCATAAAGCAGAGGAAGAAATTATAAGTTGGGCAAGAGAGTCTGTTGTTTCTATTGAGACAATTAAAAAAGGAGACAGATTTTCCGCTAATAATATTTCGGTAAAAAGACCTGCGCCCTCTAAAAATGAAATTGAAGCAAAAAAATTATCTAAAATTTTAGGTAAAGTCGCAAAGAAAAATATAAGAAAAAATGTTAAGATTAAATGGTCTGAGATCAAATGAAGTTTCTTTTTTTAATGGACTCAAGAGCAACTTATTCTTACTCAAGAAATGTGTTAATTCATTTTAAAAAAAAAAAGAATGTTAAAGTTTTAGTTACAGGAAATTACTTAGAAAAATCATTTGGCGTTGATCTGAAACAATTTAAGAAAGATGGTATAAATATCAATTACAAAGTTCCATTTAATAGCCCAAATAAAAATAAAAGCTCATGGTCATTAAGACTTGGAGAGTCAATAAAAAAATTTAGTAAAAAACTTGAAGTTATAAATCCTAATTTAGTTATAGTTACAGGGGACAGGATTGAAACTGTTGCTATGACTTTAGCTGCAAGTTATATGAATATTCCAATTGCTCATATTCAAGCTGGAGATAAATCAGGACACATTGATGATATATCAAGATCAGCTATAGCAAAATATTCACATATACATTTTTCGTCGTGTGAAGACTCAAGCAATAGATTAATAAACTGGGGTGAAGAAAAATTAAGAATTTTTGAATATGGTGCTCCTCAACTTGATGATATAGCATCAAAAATCAAGAGAAACTATATAAAAGAGAATTTTTTCATTGTTTTGTTTCACCCAGTACTAAGTGAAACTAAAAATTTAAATTATCAAATGGATAATTTAATAGGTGCATTAAAAAAGTTCAAAAATAAAATTTATTGGATTTACCCAAATAATGATTTTGGTTTCCAGCTAATATTAAAAAAACTTAAAAAAAAAAATATCAACAATGTAAAGATTATTAAAAATCTTGATAGGGATAATTTTATAAATTTACTTGCAAAATGTAAAATATTAATTGGCAATTCATCATGTGGAATAATAGAAGCTCCAAGCTTTAAATTACCAGTTATTAATATTGGTTCTAGACAAAACGGTAGGCCAAAATCCAAAAATGTTTTAAATTGTTCATATTGTTCTAAAGATATATTTCAAAAGATAAATTTGGCACTAACCAAAAAATTTCAATATAAATGCAAAAAAGTTAAAAATATTTATTATAAAAAAAATTCAGGTTATAGAGTATATAAGATGTTGAATGGTCTTAATCACAATTCAAATCTTTTGAAAAAATATTAATGAAAAAAAATAAATTAAAAATTTTAAGATTGCACGATAAGTTTTATTTGAAAGAAAATCGTTATAAAAAACCAAAAGAAAGTTTCAAATTTCTTGTTAGATTATTAAAAAAATTGAAATTAAACTTTAAAAATGAAATAAGGATTGGTGATTTTGGATGTGGAAATGGTGAATCGAGCTATTACCTTATAAATCAGTTCCCTAAAGCAAATATTTATGGTTTTGATATTTTGCCAGAACTAATAAATAAAGCAAAAAAAAATGTTAAAAATGTTAAGTTTTTTACAGGGTCAGTTTTAGATAAAAATTTAACTGAATATAATACGTATGATGTTTCACTACTGATTGGTGTATTGGCAATATTTGACGATTTTGAAACAGCTTTAAATAATCTAATTTACTGGACCAAACCTAATGGTAAAATCTATATATTATCTTTTTTCAATAATTATCCATTTGATGTAAATATTAAATTCTCAAAATCTAAAAATTGGCAAGTAAAAAAGCCAAAATTTTGGGAAAGTGGATATAATGTCTTCTCAAAGCAAACCATTTCAAAATTTTTAAAAGGAAAAAAAAGAGTAAAAGATTTTAAATTTTACGATTTTTTTATTAAAAAAAGCCTTAAAATGAATCATAAAGATTATCTCCGCTCCTGGACAATTAACTCAAACAAAAAAAAATTGCTAATTAATGGTACAAATTTATTACACACTTTTTCTTTTCTAGAAATAAAACTAAAAAGATAATTACTTTCAATGACAAATAAAAACCTTAGAATAATTCCTAGATTGGACATTAAAGGTCAAAACCTTGTAAAAGGTATTCACTTAGAAGGATTTAGAGCTCTAGGAAATGTAAATGATTATATAGAAAAGTATTATTTAGAAGAGGCAGATGAGATTTTATTAAATGATGTTGTTGCAAGTTTATACAATAGAAACACTTTATTTAATTTAATAAAAAAAATTACAAAGAAAATCTTTATTCCATTAATTGCTGGTGGAGGCATTAAAAGTCTTAAAGATATAGAATTTCTTTTAAGTTCTGGTGCTGACAGAGTTTTTTTAAATAGCTCTATAATCCAAAATCCTCGGTTACTATCTGATGCTGTTAAATATTTTGGATCTTCAACAATAATTGTCTCTATAGAGGCAATAAAATCAAAAAGAAAATATTTCTGTTTAACAAACTCAGGAAGGGAGGAGACTAATTTAGAGGTAAATTCATGGATAAAACAAGTTGAAGATATGGGTGCAAGTGAAATATTTTTGACCTCTGTTGATATGGATGGTACGGGGCGTGGCTTTGATATAAAATTAATTAGTCAGATTAATAATTTGATTTCCATACCTATTATCATAAGTGGTGGTTATGGAAAAACAACTGATATAAAAAAGATTTTAAAATATAAAAAAATTTCAGCAATTTCTATTGGATCAGCTCTTCACTATTCATCTATAAAAAATTTTAAATATAACTTTAATAAATTTGATGAAGGAAATTACGAGTTTTTAAAATCACAAAAAAAAAATAAATTTAATTTCACTAATATAAAGAAATTAAGAAAAATCTTAGATAATGTTTGACGTTGCAATAATAAACTATGAAATGGGAAATTTAAGAAGTATACTTTCAGCTTGTGAAGCAGTTGGATTAAAAGCAACAATTACTGATAACCCAAAAATAATAAAAAAATCAAAGAGTATAATATTACCTGGAGTAGGTGCTTTTAATCAGGCTATTAAAAATATTAAAAAAAAAAAACTATTTAGAGTAATTTTAGATTTTTACTACTCAAAAAAACCAGTAATTGGAATTTGCCTTGGTATGCAAATTTTATTTGAAGAAAGTGAAGAAAATTTAAATACGAAAGGTTTTGGCATAATTAAAGGAGCGGTCAGAGAATTTAATTATAGAAATAAAAATAACGTAATTAATATTGGATGGAGGAAAATAAAAGTTAAAAAATTTAAGAACACTTATTTAGATATATTAAATAACAAAAAATTTTATTTTATACATAAATTCATTTGCGTACCAAATGATAAGAATATAATTTTAGCTCATTCAAATTATTTGAATAAAAAATTTTGTGCGGCAGTAAAGTATCAAAATGTTGAGGCTTATCAATTTCATCCTGAAAAAAGTGGTATTAATGGAATTAAAATCTACAAAAATTTGAAAAAAAAAATAATGATATGAAAACTTTATATAATCTTCCTAAAAAAATAATATTTTGTAAAAAATGTGTTACATCAAATCAAAGACCAAATTCATATCCAGAATTCAATCATACAAGAGAAAGAAGTAATGCTAAATATTTAAATATAGATAAATATGGAGTTTGTGATGCGTGTAGAGTTTCTGAAATAAAAAAAAAAATTGATTGGAAAAAAAGGCATAAAGAGTTTGTAAGACTGCTAGATAAACATCGTAGTAATAATAAAAGGTATGATTGTATAGTTCCTGGAAGTGGTGGAAAAGACTCAGTTTATGCATCCTACATTCTTAAATATGAATACGGAATGAATCCACTTACAATTACTTGGCCACCTATATTATACACAGGTTATGGGTATCACAATTTTTTAAATTGGATTAAGTTTGGTAAATTTAAAAACATTTCATTTAAACATAATAAAAGAGTGATGAAACTTCTTACAAAACTTTCTATAGAAAACCTATTGCATCCTTTTCAAACATTTGTTCTTGGTCAAAAGAATTTTGCCCCAGCGATTGCAAAAAAATTTAATAT
>CEQL01340026.1_pt1 | contig 25013 bp, 26 predicted proteins | sample 356281 | NCBI WGS metagenome assembly CEQL01 (sample SAMEA2621203, study PRJEB7988) | marine metagenome | biome: marine biome (ENVO:00000447); feature: surface water layer (ENVO:00002042); material: "saline water (ENVO:00002010), including plankton (ENVO:xxxxxxxx)" | depth 5 m
GTTCCAAAAGGTTCTTTGACATTAATGTCGACCTATAATGCTACAAGTGTGTTTTCCTTCGACCAAGTCATTGAAAGGGCAGCAGATTATAAAAGAAGATTTTACAATGGTAAAAGATATCGACATTATGCTTGTATGTTGGATATTTCTTTTATCAGACAACCTGAATTTTTACAACTAAGAATATTACCAACTGATTTGTTACAAAAATGTCATGAACATTTGGCACTTATGGAAAAACACTCTGAAGAACATTATGGAAATATCTTCAAACATGGTCATGTTGGATTTTATGATTTTGAAAGAGAAAAGATGAGGAGAATGATTGATTGGGCAGAAAGTCCTTTAGAAGATGTAGATTGGTTGATACGACAGAGAAAAGACTTCGTGGCATTCTTAGATGAGTTTGACAAAAGAAGAAATAAGAATTTTTTAGAGACCTTTCCTGAAATGGAAGATTTTTACAATGGGTGTAAATCTTTATGAGGGATAAATTATTTGTGACATTTGATAATATTGGTAGTAAAAAGGGATTTGATGTATTGAGTTTAAATCATTATCCTTATGGTGATGTTGAAAAATTTGATTTCTTAAAATGGGTTGGATTTGAAAAATGTAGAGTTGAAGCCGATAATAGAAAATTATATGATTTAGTCGTATACTCGGAAGAAGACTTTGATTTGGATTACAATAAATCAATATCTGATTATTACATTTATACTGATAAATACCAAAAGACCTATAATATGAATTCTGATGATTATCCTGCTAAATTAATTTGTCCAAGTTTTAAATTTTGGTTCTGTAATTCAATCACATTTAATATCATCTCAAATTTTGACCAAAGACTTTATGATAAAACCAATACTATGAGACAATATATAGTGGATACGGTTTCAGATGAAGATGTAAAGTTTTGGCACTTTTTATCAACCATGATTATAAGGACAGAATGTATATGAAAATAGCCATTCAATACTTCGGTGAAACAAGATATTTTGATGTATTCTCAAAAATACTGGATGAATATCGATGTGATGCTGAGACTTATGCTTACTCAGTTGATTTTCACATTACAACTTGGGATAACGATTACACGAGAGGATTGGACTTTAGTAATTTTGATTCCTATCATTTGATAGAATCACCACAAGATGGTATTAAAAGTTTAATGCCTAAAAAACAAGATAAAGAAAATAGAGAAGGTGCATCGAGAGGTTTTTTTAATCCATCTTATAGCATGTTTAGAGGGGCATACAACAGATTTCAATATCAGAAAAAAAATAACATACATTACGATTGGATTATATTGATAAGGCCTGATTTTATATTCACTACTAAATTTTTTGGTCATTTTGTCAGAGAGATGAGGAAACGAAAAAAACAAGATTTCAAAGCCGGAGTAACTCCTAATGATTTTCACATAATTTATCATTCAAGTAGTAAAAATCTTGAAGCAAAGTGGTCATCATTTGACGGACAAGATGCTTTTTGGGTAGGAACACAGGAGGCTATTGACTTATTTTGTAAAAACTTTCATTTGTGTTTTCTGAATGATGACGGAAGTTTTATTTCTACATATCACAATTTACCTAAACATGCCATTGATAGATATCATCTATTTCATGATACAGTAGATAATAACTTATACCCTAACTTACACAAAATAAGGCCTTGGATTAACAATTACCCAACTCGATTCAATCAATTAACTCCAACTATGATTAAAAGTGATGATAAGAAAAAATGATAAATTTAGTTACGGTATGTGGACATAACACTACAATGTTAAAACATATGTTGAATCATTACAAGGATATTGTAGATGATATTTTTGTAGTTGTATATTTATCATCAGATAAAGACAAAGTTTTATCAGAGGTCAATGAAATCACTCGTGATTTGAATATCGACATCCATAGGAAAACCTTTGAAGAACCATTTAATTGGGAAAGGGTTACTCAGTTATACAATGAAACAAAGTTATTAAGACCTAACGATTGGTGGATTATTTCAGATGATGATGAATTTCATTTATATCCAAAACCAATAAATGAATTAATTGAAGATTGTGAAGAATATGGTTATAAATTTATTACTGGGGCGTTCTTAGATAGGATTGGTAAAGGTGGTATATTTCCAAAGATAAATGATGATAGTGATATTTGGAAAGAGTTTCCTTTTGTTGGTTCCTTTAGACATCCGATATCAAACGCATGTCCCAACAAGACTGTGGTTGTTAGGGGTGATATTAAGATAACTAACGGACAACATTACGCTATGATTGATAATGAGGATACATATGGTGATAGATGGAATCATCCATTGAGATATCCGATTGAAAAATGTTTTATACAAGTCCATCATTTTAAGTGGGATTCTTCAGTAATAAATAGACTTAGAGATGTATCTCGTTTAAAAAAAAGTTATACTTATCATGAAGAATACAAAAGAATGTTTGATTACATTGTCGATAATAATTTTAGAATTGATATAAAAGATAGTAGGTTTATGATAGAAGAAAGTGGAAATATTTTTTCACAATATCCACATTGGGATGTAATTAGAAAGAAATCAATAGAATTTAGAACATGAAAAAGTTAGCGTTTATAGTACCTTATGATGAGAAAACCATAACTGATTTTACCGCACACTTAGAATATTTTTTACAGAAATATAACAAGGGTACGAATTGGTACAAGATATGTTTTATAAAACAAAAATCTAACCGACCATTAAACTTAGGTAAAATCTTCAATATTGGTTTTTCAATATACCAAGACAATTTTGATTACTTTTGCTTTCATGAAAATGATTTCATTCCTATCTCAGAAGAATGTGATTATCAATTAGTTGATGAACCTACTAATGGTGTGAATGGAGTAAAACAAATAAATTTTGGTGAACACCAAGATATATCAGATTTTTCAGATTTTGAACTACCATATGATGAATACTATGGTGGTGTTATATCATGTAACAAAAAAGATTTTTTAAAATTGAATGGATTCTCAAACAACTATTGGGGATATGGTTGTTATGATAAAGATTTTTTAAATAGAATGATTGTAAATGATTTTCCAATGATTACCCATATTGAAAAACCATTACAAAAAACATTTATAACTTTAGATGGTACAAAAAGTTTTGTAAAAATACCTTGTGATAAAAAAAGATTGACTCATGTAACGGATAAAAACTTTACTCTTTCACTTTGGTTTCGTGTAAATGATTTTCCTAAATACGGTTCGGACACCGATACTAATAGATGTGAATATTTTTTATTTGGTAGAAGTGGATATCATCTTGGTATTTCAATCACACATGATTGTAAATTGAAGTCAACAATTTGGAATAATAAGAGACAACCAATAAAATGTGAGACAAAAATTAGAACGGACATTTGGTATAATGTTAGTGTTGTGGTCAGTTCTGAGAAAAAATATTTAAAGATGTTTGTAAATGGTAAATTAGTATCTGAATCAAAAGTAGATGGTTCTCTTTACAAATATGGAGATTCTAATTATCACATTGGAGTTGGAAATCCAACTGCTAATTCATGGAGAAATTTTTTCAAAGGTGATATCTCTGAGGTTGGAATTTGGGATGAGTCTTTGGATGAAAATGAAATAAAATCAATATTTGATAATGGTGTTGTAAACAAAAAGGGAAACTTCTCCATTACTACACCATGTGGATTTTGGAACTTCAAATCAGGCTATGGAAACATGACTTTTGACATAAGTGGAAATAACAATCATGGATATTTCAGTTCCATAGAATTCGGCAAAAAATTCGTTAAAAGTTCTACGGAGAGATATTTACCTTATAGAAGTAATGGTTATTATGCATATCTCACCGAAGATGGAAAACTAAAAGAGTTATTTAATTATAATTTAACACAAGACAAACAAATTATGAAAAATAAAAAAGTTTTAGCTAACAAATTATCTAATTTTGAAAAAAGTATGCAAACTGATGGTCTTTCAACCACTCAATTTCGTATTATCGGAAGGGATAATTTTAAAGATAATCATGAAATAATAGAAGTAATGTTATAGGAGTAAATTATGGCAGACGCAAGAGATGTATTAGATAGTGGTAAAACTAATACAAAAACAACAACCACAAAACCAACAAAGGCAGTTTCAGGTGAGGTAAACACTTTACTGATAAAGTCAATTACAAATATTGAAGAAAAAGTAGAAGCTATTGATTGGAAACTTTGGGAAATATATAACATAATCAAAGATTATGCTGAAAATCCAAGTGTAAGTCCTTCAACCTCTGTCTCACAACCACAGGCAAGTCCAGCAGATGTAGCTGTTGAAGTTGCTAAACTATTAGGTGGAGCTGGTGGTGGTGAAGAGAAGAAGTCAGTAGTCAAAAAACTATTTGGATAAATCTTGTTAATTAATCCAAAATTAGCTATCATCGTTCCTTATCGAGATAGAGAAGAACATTTGAGCCGTTTTGTGCAACACATGGAAAAGTTTTTAGAGGATAAAAATATTGACTTTAAAATTTTCGTAGTTGAACAAGGAAATGGTAAACCATTCAATAGAGGGTGGTTATTAAATGTAGGATATAAAATATCAAAAGAACAAGGATATCATTATTTTTGTTTTCATGATATTGATATGTTACCTGAAGATAATAGTTGTGATTATTCTTGGATTGAACGACCTACACATCTGGCGACCAAATTAAGTAAGTTTAATTACAGACTTGTTTATCCTGAATACATAGGTGGAGTCTTACTTATAAATAAAGAACATTTTGAATTGACCAACGGATTTTCAAACGAGTATTGGGGTTGGGGATTTGAAGACGATGATTTTATGTATAGATGTAAAGAGGCAAGCTTACCATTAAACTCACTCATTGATTCCGATAAGGAAACAAAATCTAAAATAGTAAGTTGTTTGGAATTGAGTGGTAAGGATTATGTTGAAATACCAATGTCAAAGAGCTTGAAGAATGTATTTCAAGATTCATTTACAATAGAAGCTTGGGTAAGGGCGTCAGATGATATAGACTTGAATTATAATAAAGATTATGATGAATTTCATGTTGTTACTCGACCAGGTTATCACACAGGTTTAGCCTACACAAGTGGTTTACAATACAAAGGAAGTATTTGGGATGATGAAAATAGACAACAGATGGTTGTATCTGATAGAAAAAATGATGATTGGTCTCATGTTGTATTAACGGTTGACAACCTAATACAGAGACTTAGAATGTATGTGGATGGTGTGGAAACCAATTATTCACCAAGTGATTTTGTTGGTAGATTAAGAAGTAATCCACCCACAACTCCACTTTACATAGGATGTGCGAATCCACATACTGTAAAAGAAGATAAAGGTTTTTTTAAAGGACAGATATCACAAGTATCCATATGGAATAAATCTTTAAATCCAAAGGAAGTAATACATATTTTTAATAATGGTCTACCTTGCAATGTCACCAAACAGACAAACTATAGTGGATGGAAGATGGGAGATCCTGATTATCAATCCTACGATAATGTTGTTGGTTATTGGAATTTTGAAAATGTTGTGGGATATAAGGTTTTAGATAATAGTGGTAATGATAATCATGGTATTAAAAAAGGTGGTGTGATTCACGATGTCGAACTATCGGTTGGAAGTAATACACAAGTCCCATATAGGAGAGATGGAAAATACACTTGTTTAGAACATGAAGAAAATGGGTGGGACAATACCAAATTCAAACATAAAGAAACAAGACAAAATCAACTTAGATTTATAAATAAAGTAAGAAAAGGATTGGTTGACTACAAAAACGATGGATTAAATTCATTGACATATCAAATAACCAATAGAGAAGAATTTTTAAACAAACATGAGTTTATTTCTGTACAATGAGTAAAAAGTTAGCTATATGTGTACCTCACTATAAAAGGGAAGAACATCTTAAAAAATTTATACCACATATGGATGAATTTTTCAAAGATAAAGATATTGATTACAAGATATTTGTAGCAAATCAGGTATATCCTGATTCCGTAAGTGGTTTTAATAGAGGACAGGCCAAAAACATAGCGTTCGATGTTGCACGACAAGAGGGATACGATTACTTCTGTTTTCACGATATAGATATGTTACCTGAAGATGATTCGTGTGATTATTCCTATCCTGATAAAGTTGAACATTTAGCAGTTCATGTGAAACAATTCGACTACGGATTGAAATACCAAGAGTATTTTGGTGGTTGTATATTATTCACTAAGGAACATTATGAGAAAATTAATGGATACTCTAATGGATATTGGAATTGGGGTATGGAAGATGATGATATTTTATACAGAGTAAAACAAAAAGGGTTAGCCCAAGAAACATTCATGAATCATCAAAATGATAATAGAATTAATTTTTGTAGGTTAGATGGACTATCTGATTACATAAAAATTTTACCATCAGATTCTCTTCGAGAATTGACATCCGAAAGTTTTACATTCGCTGTCATGGTTCGAGCAGAGGAAAGGTTTGACATACCAAAATATCTAATAGGTGATGTGGATAATAGAAAATTTATTCATCAATACATTTTAGGACGACCAAGTTTTCAGATGGGATTGGGTTGGGATAACTCCGAAGCTTATTCTTTTGGATTATTCAATCAAAGAAACAATCACTCTTATATGTGGATAAAAAGACCAGCTGATATTTGGACACATCTCATGGTCACAGTCAATGTTGAGTCCAATGAACTAAGATTCTTTTTAAATGGTCAAGAGTCAGATTCAAGATTCGGACATGGTTCACAATCACCACTTGAGTTTTCATCACCTTTGAAAAGATATGGTGGTAATCCTTACTACATCGGTGTTGGTGACCCAAGACAAGAAGATGACACCTTTTTTGCTGGAGATATTGGACAGGTAGTTATATGGGATAAAGCTTTGAATGAGGATGAAATCAAGGATTATTATAGTGTTGATTATCCAACTCCCAAAGATTCGGTTCTTTATTATGACTTTTCTGATGTTAAGGATGATGTTGTGTATGACATGAGTGGTTATCAAAATCATGGTTATTTAGAAGGATGTTCGATAGAGGATGAAGTAGTTGGTAAAATATCAAATACAGTTTTACCATTTAGAAATAGGGCTGGTAGATTCTTTTCTCAAGACCATAAGAGAAACGATATGGTTGGTGGTAAATGGGTTCATCAAAATGATACAAGTAAAAATGAATGGAGATTTGTTCACGAGGTTCAAGGTGGAATTGTAAATACAGATGAAGATGGATTATCAAATTTAAAATATAAGGTTAGAAAGACAGAAAGATTATTTAATACAAAACATGAGATGATTGATTTTGAAATCACCTCGAAAGTACCGAAAAGAATCATTGAAGAATTATAAATATATAATTGTCGATGGTTGTAGCTTTGTCAAGGGTCACGGATGTGAAATTTGTGATTTACCATTTCGTTACAAGGGTAAGCCATCAAAAAATAGAAGATTAGACACTTGTTCACATAGATTCAGTAGTATTTTGAGTAAAAAATTAGGTGCAACAGAGGTCATGCTTGGTGGTGGTGGTAAATCTAACACAGAAATTTTAAATAGTTTATATCAGAATTTAAAAGATTACAAAGATAAATCTGAAGAATGTTTAGTGATTATAGGTTCAACACATTGGATGAGAGGAGAATATATGTCAGTTGATGCCTCACCCTTACATTTCGATAAATCATTATATGATGATGTTATTGGTGACATACCAATGATTGGAAGGCACAGATTAAAAGATATATTACTGAATAAACTGAAAAGAGAACCAATAATGAAGAGTTTTGAAAGACAATACGACTTAACTATACATTGGTTAGAATCTCTTGGTTTTGATTGTGTGTTTTTTAATTCGTTTCATGAATGGGAGTTAGAAAATCAAATTACATGGGATTTTAAAAAACACGAACAAAAAACGATTAGGAAAATCAAGTCTTGGAAACTTTGGATAAATTTGTATGACGACTTAAATAAACCTGAAAATAGTTTGACGGCACCAGATAAGCATCCAAGCATTTATGCTCACAAAGAAATGGCAGAAAAAATTTATGATTTCATTAGAAGAGACTAAAAAAAAGTTAGACGATGTTGGTTGTGGAATGTGTCTAGCAAAATGGACACAGACAACAATATACCTACATAATGGACAGACACATAGTTGTCATCATCCACCAACACATCCTATTCCAATTGAGGAAATCAAAAGGAATCCAACTGCCCTACATAATACACATTATAAAAAACTTCAAAGACAAAAAATGTTAAGTGGTGATAGACCTTCTGAATGTGATTATTGTTGGAAGGTTGAGGATAATAGTGAGGTCTTTAGTGATAGGATATACAAGAGTAACTCTGATTGGGCACAACCACACTATAATCAAATTATAAAAAATATTGATGGGAAACCATATACCTTAGATTGGAGAGCTGATTATAATCCAACATATGTTGAGGTTATTTTTTCAAGTGCCTGTAATCTAAAATGTAGTTATTGTGCACCACACATTTCCACAAAATGGATGGAAGAGATACAGAAACATGGACATTATCCGACTTCTACTAAATTCAATAATCTTGACCATTTGAAACAAATGGGGGCGATGCCGATACCACATAGAGAAGAAAATCCTTATGTTGAGGCTTTTTGGAAATGGTGGCCAGATTTATATCGTGATTTACATACCTTTAGAATAAGTGGTGGTGAACCATTACTATCTAAAGATACATTCAAGGTATTGGATTATATTCTTGAACAAAAAGTACCAAATCACAATCTAACTATTTCTATCAATACAAACATGATGGCACCAGATGCGCAAATGGAAGAGTTTTACGATAAGGTGAATAGAATCACTCAAGAAAGAAGAGTAAAAGAATTTCAAGTATTCACAAGTGTGGATACTTGGGGTGAAGATGCAGACTACATAAGAAATGGATTGAAGTTTGAAAAGTTTTGGGATAATTGTAATAAGTTTCTTGAAAAGTGTGAAATACCAAGTCTTACCTTTATGGTAACTTACAACGCACTAAGTGTATTTAGATTTGATGAATTTATAAAAGGAGTGTACGAACTCAAAAAGAAACACATGAATAAAAAAAGAGTCTATCCACTTCAAGTTGCTGTAATTGATATATCCTATCTAAGACATCCAGCTCATCAGACGGTTCAAGTATTACCCATGAAATTTAAATCATTGATTGAAAAACAAATTAAATTATTAAAAGAATTACAAAGAGATGATAAGTTTGAATATTTTACTGATATGGAGATAAGTAAATTACAAAGAATATATGATTGGATGACCTCAAAAAAAGATATGAAAAAAATAAAAAGGCAACAGAGAGACTTTGGAAGATTCTTCAGAGAACATGATAAAAGAAGAGGTACTGATTTTGTTAAAGTTTTTCCAAAATTAAAAAAATTGTACGAGGATAAATGATGAAACAAAATTTTAATATAGTTGTACCAATGGCTGGTAGAGGTTCAAGATTTACCGAAAATGGTTACACAGATTCAAAACCATTTATTGATGTAAATGGTAAACCTATGATACAAAGGGTAATAGAAAATTTGAATATTGAATTTAATGAACACTTTGAATTTATAATAATATGCTTATTAGAAGATTATGAAAAATATGATTTCAGTATTTTTGATGATATTATTGGACACGATTTTTGGGAAGTTATATGTTTACCTAATGTAACAGAGGGTGCAGCTCAAACTATATTATGTGCAGAACCTTATATTGATAACGATTCACCTCTACTTAGTTTTAACACAGACCAATTAATGGATTATGATGTTGAGGTATGGAATACCTTTTTACGATACGATGGTGGTATTCCTTGTTTCAAAGGTGACAGCACTGATTGGAGTTATGCAAAATGTGGAAAGGATGGATATGTTGAAGAGGTTGCTGAAAAGAAAGTCATTTCAGATGACGCCACGGCAGGGTATTACTTTTGGACAGAGGGTAGAGATTTCGTGAAATATGCTAAACAAATGATTGAAGAGAATAGTAGAACCAATGGAGAGTTTTATGTTGCACCAGTTTATAATTGGGCAATTAAAGATGGTAAAAAGATAAAAATATCACAAGTTGATAAAATATATGAATTAGGAACACCTGAGTATTTGGAAGGATATCTAAGTGAAAATAATATCACATAGAGGAAATTTAAATGGAAAGTCATTGTATGAAAATCATCCTGAATATATACAAGAAACCTTGGCACAAAATTTTGATGTGGAAATTGATGTTTGGTGGGTTGATAATGAGTTTTGGTTAGGTCATGACAATCCACAATATCCTATTGAGGAAAATTATTTGGAAAATCCAAAATTTTGGTGTCATGCCAAGAATATAGAAAGTTTGTATAAAATGTTAGATAACAACAAAATACATTGTTTCTTTCATCAAGAGGATGATGTAACTTTAACAAGTAAAGGATATATTTGGACTTATCCAAATAAACAATTGACTGATAAATCAATAGCAGTATTACCAAAAACCATTGATAAAAACTTAGAATGTTTTGGTGTATGTACAGATGAGGTTGTGAGATGGATTTAACTTCTAAACTTATAGATACGACTAAAAAAGGGACAATAATTTTTTCTCACTATCGGTCAGGTGGAACTCAGTTGAAATTAATTGTAAGAAATGTTCTCAATGATATATATAAAATAAATTGTAAGGATGGTGGTGAGCTCGATTTCAATTTTGACAAGTTGAATTTTAGAGAAGAATTAGATACAAAATTAAATTTTAAATGGTGGAAAAATAACTTCGACCATCTTGAGTTTAAAGATGATGATTATGGTGTTTTATTAGTTAATAATCCATTCGCAATACAATGGATAAGACAGCATCCTTTATTGATGGAAAAGTTAAAAAGAGATTATTGTTTAATTGGTGTGACACGAAGAGATAAAATAAAATCTATGTTGTCACTTCCATTGTGGGTTAGGTTTATTGATTCAGGCTTATTTGAAAATCAAGCCTATTGGACTGAAGAGGCTATGAAAAAATTTCACGATAATACTATCGAAAACCCTATTGATTGGAGACAAATACATCTTGGATACTTTAGTGTTTTTGAAGATACTGAAAACTCTGCAGAACATCATCTAAACCATATGTTACGACATCTTATAGATGAATTTACGATATTAAAATTATTTTGTCAAGAATTAAATACAGATTTATTATATTACGAGGATTATGAATTTGATAAAAATTATTTGGTAGATTTTTTACCACAACATGATAGGGTGAAATCAATAATAGAAGCTACCTATAAAGGAAAAATTCCCTATGTTTCATCGGATTATTCTGTATACTATGAGGATATAGTAAAAGAAACAATAAAATATTGGAGAATAAAATGAAAAAGTTAATTGTATGTGATGGTGATAGTTGGACATCTGGTGATATAATAGATCCTGACTTAGATATCACTCATGTAAACGCTAAAGAAAATGATAATTATAGATTACCAAAAGTTTGGCCACATAAACTTGGTAAACTACTTAATATAGATGTACAAAATAATGCTATAGCCGGTAGTTCCAACGATGGTATTGTGAGAAGAGTAACGAACTCTGTATTATCAAATGTTGATTTAACTGGTGATGACCCATTTGGATATAGACCTGAAGAGTTATTTTACATCATTGGTTGGAGTTCACCTGAAAGAAAAGATTTTTATTATAAAGGTGATTGGGAAGAATGGGAGACATTGTATCCTGCTCAACTTGAACAAAATTTACCTAAACACCTTTTAGAATTTTATAAAACTTACATAGCATATTTTTGGAATGAGGAGGAATTTTTGAATCGTTATGTACATCAAAACCTCTATCTTCACAATTTTTTATCCAATTATGATATAGACCACATATTTTTCGATTCATTCTATGAAGGAAAAAACACCAAGATTTACGATGATTTTGAACTTTTCTATAAAATAGAAAATAAACAAGACCAAGTTGCTAAGGAATTTTTAAGAATGAGAGAAAGACACTTTATAAAAAAATCTTTCAAAGGTCACATATTTGAAGTAGATAAAGATTTATTCAACGAAATGCATCCAAGTGAAGAAGCCCATGATTATTGGGCAGAATATCTTGAGACGGAATTATTTAATGATTAAATTAATTATATTTGATTTAGATGGAGTATTAGTTGATGCCCGTGAACTACATTATCAGGCACTTAATCGTGCCTTGACCTCTATTGATAAAAAATATGAGATACCAAGAGACGAACATCTATCTACCTACGATGGTTTATCCACTACAAAGAAATTAAATCTTTTGACAAAAAATAAAAATCTCCCTAATAATTTACATGATAAAATTTGGCAATTGAAGCAAAGAATGACTTTAAAAATTATAGATGGTTTTTCAATAGATGAAAGAATTAAGGGTATTTTAAGAAGTCTCAAGTCAGAGGGATTTGTTATAGCGTGTGCAACAAATTCAATAAGAGAAACTGCCAAACTTCAGTTGATAAGAAAGGGTTTTTTTGAACACATTGACTTTATGTATTCGAATCAAGATGTAAACCATCCCAAACCAAACTCAGAGATTTATTTAAGATGTATGATAAAGGCTGGAGTAAACCCAAATGAAACTTTAATCGTTGAAGACTCACACATTGGTCGGAAAGGTGCAATATCAAGTGGTGGCTCATTGTGTGGTGTAAAGGATACGGATGATGTTACTTATGAAAAAATAAAAAGATACATCGATGAATCCACACAAGAAATTAAACCGAAATGGCAAGGTGGAAAAATGAATGTTTTGATACCGATGGCTGGACGAGGTTCAAGATTTAAAACACAAGGATATACATTTCCAAAACCACTTATCGATGTTAATGATAAACCAATGATTCAGATAGTTACGGAAAATCTTAATATTGATGCAAAATATATTTTTATTGTTCAAAAGGAACACTATGAAAAGTATAACTTAAAACATTTATTAGGTCTAATTACAAAAAACAATTGTGAAATTGTACAAGTTGACGGAATAACTGAAGGTGCAGCATGTACTACACTTTTGGCAAAAGAATTCATCGATAATGATGAACCTTTGGTTATAGCTAACTCAGACCAATTTGTAGAGTGGGATAGTAATGAATTCATGTATTCAATGATAGCAGATAATGTAGATGGGGGTATTGTAACATTTAAGGGGACACATCCAAAGTGGTCTTTCGCAAAACTTGGACAAGATGGTTTTGTGTCTGAGGTAGCAGAGAAAAAACCAATATCTAATATTGCAACCGTAGGAATTTACTATTGGTTAAAAGGTAGTGATTATGTTAAATACACCGAACAGATGATTGAAAAAGATATACGAACTAATAATGAATTTTATGTATGTCCTGTTTTCAATGAAGCTATTACAGATGATAAAAAAATTAAAGTATTCGAGATTGAGAAGATGTGGGGATTAGGAACACCTGAAGATTTGAAAAGGTATTTAGATGATTTCATTAATAGATAAATTCAATCAAGTAAGTATGTTGGATATGCCAGATAGTATAGCCAAAATATATAAAGATGTACCTGAGATAAATGAGATTGATAATAGAGGATTTCCGATTTGTAGACCATTGTTTAGTCATTCAAGTCTACCTTTTAACTTTGAACTTGAACAGGTCGATGTCAATAAATACGATAGTGGTGAGTTTGTGTATTGTGTTTATGTACACCATAATCAAAAACTTTGGGTTGAACACATAGACTTGATTCCTAAAAAGGTACTTGACCTTGTACGACATGGAAAAGGATATTTATTATTCGATAATACTTTAGAAGGTAATAGGATTGATGAAGAATGGTTTATAACTCCATTTTATGAAAACATAGAAAAGTTAAACTTACCATTTGACAAGGTAGTATTTGTAACGAATAATTTGATAGGAGAGGAGACTCACAATAATTGGTTCGAATCACAAAATCATTACAAAGATAAAATTAAATTAATTTCATTTATGTGGAATGTTCATGATGTTCAGAGACTAATTGAAACAAATAATTTACCAAATCATGTCAATATAAAGGATGAGATAAAATACAAGACTGATAAACCAATCAAGCATTTTTTAAAAATTAACAGAACAAATAGACCTGAAAGAAATTTATTCATGCTATTCATGAATCATCACAAATTACTTGAAAAGTCTTTGATTAGTTTTCCTTCATTTCCTAATGAAGATTACCCAACCATGTTTGATAGATATACTACAAATGAAAATATATTAAATTTGAGAACAAAGGTTCCGTTTGATATTGACCACACCGATACTGATAATCATGGGCCAGCTGGTCATGGTAGAGGTTTTTTTGACGCAGATTTACCATTTCAACCCATTCATTATAAAAATTCTTTTATAAGTGTCATCATGGCAGCTTTTCCATTTGAACCAAATGCCCACCATCTACATAGTTCAACATTCAATCCCATGTATTGTGGACATCCAATAATACAATTTGGGCCCTATCAATCACTCAAAGTGATGAGAGACTATGGATTTAAAACATTTAATAAATGGTGGGACGAAAGTTATGATGAAGAGCATGACAATTGGAAAAGATTAATGAAGGTTATGAATTTAGTACTTGAGATTTCTAAAAAAACACCAAATGATTTGTTGAGTATGTATAAGGATATGGAAGATGTTTTACAACATAATGTTGATTTGATTTCTAATTACGATATAAAGAAAAAGTTATTTGACAGAATTTTTTAATGAACAATTTATTTTACGGAGATAAATACGCACTTATTTCTAAGTTCAGACAAGGTAAACAATCTGAGATAGATTTTTTTAAATACCATGATGGACACCTTTCTAAGTCTGCCTTTGAATTAAAACAAAAAGAGTTGGAAGAAGATTTTGTATATAAAGGATGTGTTATTTTGAACAGTAATTTGAAGGTAAATTTTCGAAAGTTATTTGAAATAAAACCAAAACAAAATGAATTGTATGTTCACAATTTTAAGTCAAGTCCTTATATGATTGATTGTTCAGTTGATGATACTATATTATATTGTGACTCATTTACATTTTGGATTGTTGGTCAGTACCAAAGATTTAATGGTAGATTATATGATGCCTGTAGAGTACATAGAATAAAGTTTCGTAGGTTAGGAGATGGAATTCTAAGATGAGAATTGCTGTGTTACTTAGTGGTCAATTAAGACAATGGGATTATGCTAAACATAATCAAAAATGGTTTTGGGCCACAGGTGATAAAAATGATGAGATAGACTACTTTTTACACACTTGGACATATAGTGGTGATAGAAAAGGAGTATCACAAGAATACGAGTGGAGAAAGGTAGATAAAAAAGAATTTAATGAATGTGTAAAATGGTACGATTGTAAAAAGTCTATATTGGATAATAAACCTCAAAAATACTTTTACGGAAATGACCATTGGAGTGGTTTATTTTATAGTTTTGTTCAGTCTGTGATGATGAAAAGACAATATGAATTAGAAAACGATTTTCAGTACGATTTAGTAATAAAATCGAGGCCTGATATAGTTTTCAATCCTCGTAGACATTTCAGTTACGAACCTCTTGAGGATAATGTGATTTGGACTACACATGGTGGTAATATGGAACATGAACATGGTATGTGGAATATGAATGATTGTTGTTTTTATTCTAACTCCTATAGTATGGATTTACTTGCTAATTGTTATGCATTTAGACAAAAAATTATCAATGGAAACTCAGGTCACTCAGTAGATGACGGAGACCTAAATTATTTTACATTAGGGCCCGGTACAATGATATCAGAGTATTGTCGAGAGTATGGAATAAACTTCTTTTCTACTTTTGGTATGAATGCAGCATGGCAAGAAACTCTTTTAAAATTAGGATGTCCACAAGATAAAGATTTACTGAACGCAAAAAAATTTATTCATGTCGAAAGATATTTTAGAGAATGGTATACGAAATGAAGTTAGGGATATATTGTTGTTCGAATGGATATGGACATTTCCATAGAACTCTGCAAGTTGTTGAGAACCTTGAAGAACTTGATGTGACGATACATTGTAATGAATACCAATACAAAAGGTTTTTAGATAAATTACCAAAGGCTAGATATTTATTTTATGATAATTCAAATATCCGATGGGATACAGTAATCAAAGAAAATAAGTTTGATTATGAAAAGTATAAAAAAAATATTAAAAATGACATCAAAAATATAGATGATTATGATTTAGTAGTTACTGATAATTTAGTAGAAATACTAAGATATCGAAAAGATGCTATTTATAGCGGTTCTTTTTTATGGTTTGATGTCTTTGAAGAAAAATTTGGAAAAAATATTTTTTCAGAAGAAGAAAAAAAATTGTTCTATGATGTAAATCCTTTAGTCGTTTGTAATGACATGATGGTTTTTGGTTCTTTAAAAAATTATAAAAATAAACTTGACATAGGTTGGGGAAGTAAAGACAATAGTAAAAGTAATTTTAAAGCAGAAACTTTTTGTTTTATTGTTCCATCATTAAATTATACAGAAGATTATATAAATAAGTTTTTAGAAATTAGAGAACAATTTAAAGATGAGTATAATATGTCCTTCAACATAAATCACACAGAGAATTCTGTTTTCATTGTTAGAGCTGGATTGGGTATCATTAATACTTGCGTCTCTAATAAAATTCCTATGATTTGTTTGTATAGTGATGAGGATTCTTCCGAAATAAAGTTTTTATCAAATAGAATACAAGAATTAGGATTGGGAGTTTCTTTGAATATTAAAGATGATTTAAGACAAAAAGTATTTGATTTTGATGAAATAAGAAATAATTTCAATTTTGAAATGAATGGATATGGTAAATTTAGTAGGTATATATTAGAAAATGCATAAATTTTTATCAGATAAATTTAATAGTTTAGAAAAAAATAAAATTTATAAGGGTGAAGAATTACTTGATATTTATTTTGATGCCGAAGAAGAATACATGGCAAAGTATGCCCAATGGTATAATACTTTCGAATGGCAAATCGGTGACACAAAATGGTACAAAGATGATAATAAAAAAAGAAATCAAGACTCTGAGCACATCAGTCATCTGATGTTTCGTCCACCTTATTTAATTGAAAGAAAAGATTTTGGTAGTTTCTACTATCAAAGAAAACCTGAAGTTTATTCATTAGAAGACAAGGAACCCATGTTAAGAAGTAGTGGTGGAAATATAATTGTTAAGCACTTATCCAAGACTTTCCATTATTCGACAACAATTATAAATGAAATAAGGAATAAATCACATGGCAAAAGAATAATACCTGATGATGATTATATTTTTATCACAATTCCACATGAAATAATTGATGAACACTTGACTTCTATATCTATTTTTTATCCGAGTTCTAAATGGACAATAAGTAGTAAACACAATACCGATTATTCGATTCAGAAACAATTTGTACGAGAAGTTGAGTCTCATGAAGAGCCTTGGAAACCATCTAATTGGATTCCTATATTAGATGAATACGATAAAAAGTATCCTGAGGTTTATTTTCATGGCAGAAGATTGCAGGAATTAGGTGAGTTCAAAGGTGTACCATTTGAAAAATTACCCACCACGATGAAATGGAGACATAAACTTTTTATATCTCAATACATCTCAACAAGATATCTTGGAATATTATATCCGAACATTCATGAAACTTATCGTGACTATGGACAATTAGCAACTGAGAATCCAACAATATTTGGCTCGGGTTCTCATCGATTACTTACAATAACTCTTTCACAAATGGACATTCCAAGTATATTACATATGAAAAGTTTTCTTCATTCCCATAAACATATAGCTTTTTCATTGATGCCATATTTTGGTGGTGATTATCTCATTGTCTGTTTGAATATTAACACTCACCTAATGAAAATTTATAAACATTCAAATCCAACCATGAGTTATCAAAATATGACACAAATTTACGAAGGTATTCATGAATAATTTTGTATACGATGGTTTCAACAAATACAAACCTTTTGACAAACTCAATGGTAAAGAACTAATTGAAGAATATTCAAGAGCAGAAGAATTTTATCTATCACATAGGGAACCGAATGAAAATTGGTGGATTAAACCAAGAGGAGATGACCCTCGTGGATTTTGTAACTTAAGGTTCAAACTCAAAAACATGCATCAAAATTGGAAAAGAATCGGTGGATTCAAGTTTCATGATTGGATTCTCACAGATAAACCCACATCAGAAGAGTATATTACTGATGAGATAAACAATGAGATAAAAAATAAATCTCATGGTAAGGTGGTAGATTCTTCAAAATTTTATCGATATTTTGAAATACCTTATGAAATCATCGATTCTAAAATCACGACAACAAATTTGATTTATCCTAATTCAGATTGGAAGTTAAGTAGCAGACATTCAACTGATTATAAAATTCAAAAAATGTTTGTCGAAGAGGTTGAATCAAGTGTTGAAGGATGGACTCTTGATAATTTTATACCTATATTCCATAAGTACGATAAAAAATTCAATGAAGTTTATTACACAGGTAATCGTACACTTGAATCTACCAATTTGTTTTTTGACTGTGAAAATTTTGATGATGTAAAGAAAACACTAAAATGGAGGTATAAATTCCATATTGAACAATACCTTACTACTAAATTAATAGGTCTATTTTATCCAAATTTATATAATAAAATATTCGATAAAGAAATTCCAATTATGTATTTGACTGGTGGACATAGATTATTGTGTTGTATTTTGGCAAAAATCAATCCTTCTTTTTGGACTATTGAGGATGCTTTTAGTAAAAAAAATAAACTCCTTTGTCTACCATTTTATTTCGATGGAAAGGCCATGATTCTCGAAATGAATTTTATAGATAAAAATATTAAATTTTACCTGAGTGATAAAGAGTCTATGCGTGCATCGATGTGGAGAAATTGGGAATTTCTTGGAGAAAGAAATTATGTCTAAAATAGTTGATTGTACATTCAGAGATGGTGGATACTATACTGATTGGAATTTTTCTGATAAGATTGTGCTCGATACAATAAAAGTGTTAAAACCATTAGTAGATATAATTGAGCTAGGGTTCAAGTCACCGTTCAAGGGTGGGAGATATAGACGATGTTCTGAACACTTATTAGAATTTATAGAAAAAAATAATACAAAATTTTCCTTCATGGTCAATATAAATGAATTTACAAAAGACAACAAATTGAATATGAGTCTTTTGAATAGTAATATTACACATACTGATGAATCTTTATTTTCAGTTACAAGGGCTGCTGTAAGACAAGAACAAATTAATTTAGGAATTGAATATATCGACTTCGTAAAGGATAAAGGTTACTTCTCTACAATCAATTTGATAAGAAGTGAATTATATTCGGAAATGGAGTTATCCAATGTAATAAAAAAATTAGACAAATCCAATGTAGATGTAATATACTTAGCCGATTCTTTGGGTTCTTTTTACCCTAATAAATTACAAAGATATTTTGAAATTGTCAAGGAAAATACCAATAAAAAAATTGGTTTTCATGCACATAATAATATTTCATTAGCCTTCTCAAATACATTGACATCAATAGAGTGTGGTGTTGATTATATTGATGGTAGTGTTTTTGGTATTGGTAGAGGTGCTGGAAACTTACCGATTGAACAGATATTGATGTATAAAAAATTAGATTGTCAAAATGTTATAAAATTAATAGATTTACACTTTAAGGATTTACATAAAAATAAAAAATGGGGTATAAATTCAACACAGATGTTGAGTGGATTCAATCGAATACATCCATCCTACATTGAAACTCAAGAGGGAGCAACAGAATCAGAAATTTTTTTAAATTTAAATAGAATAAAAAATCATGAAGATAGGACTTTATTTGATTCTAATCTTTTGAAACCTCAATCTCGTAGTGTATGTGCTGTAATACCTGCACGATACAAATCAACAAGATTTCCTGGTAAACCAATAGTTGAGATAGCAGGGATACCAATGGTGATAAGAGTTGCAAAACAAGTTGAAAAGGTTGTTGGAAAGGAAAATGTATTTATAGCAACTGAAGATGAAATCGTATCACAAGTTGTATCAGATTATGATTATAATGTCATTATCACATCAGACGAATGTTTGACTGGAACTGATAGGGTAGCCGAGGTTCCTCAAATAAGAGATTACGATATTATTCTAAATGTTCAAGGTGATGAGCCTTTGATAGATACCGACCATATTCAAAAAGTAATCAATATCAAAAAAGAAAATTATGAAAAGGTTGTAAGTCTTGTCACAACGATAAATGATGAACAAGAGTTTAGAAACAATAATGTTGTAAAGTTTTTGAGAAACAAAAATAATCTACTTGTTTACGCTTCAAGGTCACCGATACCTGGTGATAAAAATGGTAAATTTATATCCTCACATAAGCATGTACCTGTATATGCTTTCAGTTACAAAGAAATATCTAAATTCTACGAATATGGAAAGACTTTTGGTAAATCTGATGTTGAGTATAACGAGGATGTTGAAATTCTTAGATTTCTTGACTTAGGTATTGATGTCTTACTTGGACAAGTATCAGGTGGTGGTATTGGTGTTGATGTGAAAGAAGATGTAGAGAAGGTTGAACAAATATTATTATGGGATAAAGAGCAAGATAGTGTAACCAAAGAAGTAGTGGCCATAGATTTTGATGGAGTGATACATAAAAATTCTAAAGGGTATTTTGACGGAACTATTTATGATAAACCAATCGATGGATCTTTAGATGCAATCAAAAAATTATCAAAGAAATATAAGATTATTTTGTTCACCTTTAAAGGTCATCCAAAAAGACCTTTGGTAAATGGTAAGAATGGTATAGAATTGTGTTGGGATTGGTTGAAGAAACATGAACTTGATTCTTATATTTCAGATATTGTTTGGGGTAAACCAAACGCAAAAATTTATATTGACGATAAAGGTTATAGATTTGAGAATTGGTCGGACACCTTAAATTTTTTAGGCGAAGAATGAATATTATTAGTGGTGAGAAATTTCAACAATTGTGTGGACAAAGTATTAGTAAATTAGAGCACAAAAGATTTGAGGCACAAATTGATAGTATCGATGTAGACTCTTATGACTTTGAAAATTTCAATAATCATGAATTGGTTTATATTAATATATCGTTATTCAATATCAATAAACCTAAGTTGATAGAATCCAAAATTTTTGAAAAATTGAACACATTCAAAAATAAATTTGACTTGGTTTTACATAATTCAGATGATGATTTAAATGAAATTAAATTAAATTTACTTAAGAAAATAAAAAATTTAAATAAAGTCTATTCGAAAAATTGTCTTGTTGAAGATGATAAAGTTGTTCCGTTACCAATTGGTTTAGCTAATTCATGTTGGCCTTGGGGAAATGAAAAAATATTTCAAGAAAAACTCAAAACTCAACAATTAAATAAAGATAAATTGGTGTTTTGTAATTTTACACTAAGTGGTGGTGAAAGAGATAAAGATAGAACACAATGTTTTGAAAGTGTGTTGGAAAATAAAATAGAAGTTTTGAAACAGAAACCTTTTGGTGATTATCTATCAGATTTACAACAATACAAATATGTGGTATCACCTGAAGGAAACGGAGTTGATTGTCATCGTACATGGGAAGCACTATATTTTAAGGTTATACCGATATGTAAAAGGTCTGTCGTAACGGAATATTTTTCGCAATTATTTCCAATTTATTTAGTAGACGATTGGAGTGAACTGAATTTAGAAAAATTAAAACAAGAATATTCTGAATTTTCTTGGAAAAATTACAATTTATTAGATTTTGATAATTATATAAAACACATAGGTTTTTAATATGGGACAAGTTATATCATTCGGAGACAGTTTTTGCGTAGGATTAGGAACTGATAGAAAGCATGAGTCAAGTTTGACTGGTGGACATCCTGATTGGCAAACTATGTCAGATGATGAGAAAAACAAACGCCGGCGTGAGGCAAATTTATTTAGAAGGCAAAATTCTTTTACGGCCTTTTTAGCACAAAAACTGAAAATGGAATGGCAAAATCATGGTCGAACAGGTTGTAACAATCAACATATAATCAATAAAATATTTGAACATGATTTCAAAATAGGATTTAATAAAGATGACATCATCCTTGTTTCATTTACATCATCTTTAAGAGATAAACCGAGCTGGATGCCCGATACTATAACGAAAAACACATACAATGGAATAGCCTTTAGTTTTGGAGAGATTTTTAGATATTTAAATCAATTACAAAATTTGGTTTGGAAAGATGATAATGTATCAAAAAAGTATGATAACTTTACTCGTGATTATTTTTCACGATTTATAATCGAGTTTTGGGATGAGAGATATTATCAAATGAAAAACACTTGGATGATATCCTTGATACAACACCTATTCAATACAAGAGGGGTAAAATATATTCTTATGGATGGCTTCGAAGAAATGTTATCTCAAAAAAATAAATATTTAGACTACAATTTCTATTGGGGATATAATGATTTTGGTAGAAGTAAATTGACCATACATGATTATCTGAAATCTTTTCAAGATGATAGTTTGTTAGAATTAGATGGTTGGAATATGAATGATGCTAAAAAACATCCAAGTAAAAAAGGACATGAGATTTTTGCTGATGAACTATTGAGGTTTTATAATGAAGTTTACTAAATATGGAGTAAGATATTGGTTTGATACATTCTCACATTTAAAACCATTTGATATATTATCATGTGATGAAGTTGTTGAATTATATTTAAAGAACCATAGTCTTCTTGGAAAAGATAAGGTAAATGTTGGTGGTTGGAATGAAAAACCAATTAACTCAACAACTGATAAAATAGAAAAGGGTGGATTTTGGAGTGGATATCCACCTGCATATTATAATATAGACCCAACAGGTAAGAAGGTAACTCAGGCAAAGGCAGATGTTATATCTATGGATATCAATGGTGTAGGTGAGACATGGGATAATTTTATATATTTGGAATTACCAGCTCAATTTATTAAGGTTTTTCAAAATAAAGTTCACTCGAATCCTGATATATCTTTATTTAAAAGATTTATCAATAATCATGGAACTTTACCTGTTAAGCAAATGTTAAAGAAATCTGATGAAATGGATATCAATCATCCAGAAGTTCTTGAATTTGATAACTTCTTTAGAACTGTAAAAGACCCAGCTTGGAGAACGGATTTAGAATTGGGTCAATATACTACCATAAGAGATGAAGGATTAATATATCCAATATGTTATCCAAATAAAAAATTTATTTACAAAAGAGGTACACATAGAGCTTGGTTTTGTGCCATGACAGATAGTGACATACCAATTTTTATACAGGTTCCGAAGTCTGATTGGAAACTTGAAGAGTTGGATGAATATAATTGGAATGTTCAATTCGAAGATAATTTTACAGATGTTGCATCTATGAATATCGATAGAGAAAGCGAATGTCTAACTTTTTATGTGGGTGACAGACAGGTTGGTGAATTTTAGTGAAAACTTTAGCAGCAATAATACATGCAAGAACACAAAGTACAAGATGTCCTAATAAACATCTGAGAGACTATGGTGATGGAAATACTTTAATTGATACTGCTATCGATAATTTATCAAAATTAGATGTAAATGAAAAGTATTTAGCAGTAGGAGAAAATCAATTATCTGAAAGAGTTAAAGGTGATGTTAAAATACTACATCGTGAATTTGATTCTGTAAAAAAAGGTAATCCACCAATGGATGTTTTTTATAAACATCTTGAATCTGTTAAGTCCGATTTCATTTGTAATTATAATCCTTGTCAACCTTTCTTGAATGTCAAAAAAATACAGAAAGTTATTAACTATTTTTTAGAAAGTAGTTGGGATAGTATGATAACTGTTAAAAAAGAAAAGAATTTTTATTGGTCGGATGATTTGACACCAATAAATTTCAAAGAAGGTGATAGATTATCTACAGTAGATGGCCCACATCTTTTTGTTTCAACACATTCGTTAGTCTTTTATAAAAAGGATTATATTTTAGAAAACTGGCAATATTTTTCTAATAGTTTGAATGACCCATATCCTTTTATAGTGGATTGGAGTGAAGAAGAATTGATAGATGTTGATACTGAACTTGACTTTAAAATTGTGAAGGAAGTCTACAGTGAAAAAAATTAATGTATACATAGGATATGATAGTAGACAAGATAGACCACCCAAGTATAATAAAGTAATAAATCCATGTTATGAAGTCTGTAAGTCTTCCATATTAAAAAATTCTAATGATGTCAATGTCATTCCGTTAAAACTAAATGAGTTAATAGATAAACAAATTTACTATCGTGATGTTGACCCATTAGCATCCACAGAGTTTACCTATAGTAGATTCTTGGTTCCTTATCTCAATGATTTCAAGGGAATAGCAATATTCTGTGACTCCGATTTTTTGTGGCAATGTGATATAAATGATTTGTTAGAATATTACAATCACAATAATTCGGTTATGTGTGTTCAACATGATTATACACCCAAAACCGATACTAAAATGGATGGTGTGGTACAGACAACTTACCCAAGAAAGAATTGGTCAAGTCTTATGATGTTTAATTGTGAACACAAAGATATAAATAATTTATCAGTTGAAAACATAAACACTAAAGAGGCAAAGTATTTACATCGTATGGAATGGACAAACAAAATAGGTGAGATTCCAATGACTTACAATTGGTTGGAAGGAGATTATCCGAATAATATGCACCCAAAAGTTATACATTTTACCAATGGTGGCCCATGGCATGAAACTTGGGATGGAGATTACAAAGAAAATTGGTTAAAGGTTTATAATGAGTTATGAAAAGTTTGAATTAAAAGGTACTCGTTTTTGGAAAAATAGATTTGATGATTTAAATTTT
>CEQL01028750.1_pt1 | contig 24829 bp, 20 predicted proteins | sample 356281 | NCBI WGS metagenome assembly CEQL01 (sample SAMEA2621203, study PRJEB7988) | marine metagenome | biome: marine biome (ENVO:00000447); feature: surface water layer (ENVO:00002042); material: "saline water (ENVO:00002010), including plankton (ENVO:xxxxxxxx)" | depth 5 m
CATGAGAGAGCACCTTCATTTAAAATATTTTGTTGAATAAGCCAATTGAGTGGGGCTGTACAAGTTAAAACAAAAATTACAGCAAGTCCTAGGCCATTTGCTGTACTTACTTTTTTTGATACAGCTAAGAATGAACACATACCAAGAAAATATGCAAATACCATATTATCCATGAATGCACTCTTAATTATTAAATTTATTATTTCGTTCATACTTTAATTTTCTACATAACCATTTCTAGATCTCTGTACCCAAATTATAAGACCTAAAATTATAAATGCTCCAATAGAATCTACAAATAAGCCATTTGTTGGAAAAGAAGACCACCCAATCATTTCAAATACTTTATAACCAAGTATAGATCCCGAACCGAGTAATTCTCTAAAAAAAGCTACAGCTAATATGATCCAAGCATAACCAACACTACTTCCTAAAGCATCTAAAACACTGTCATAAGGTTTATTGCCCATAGCATATGCTTCTAATCTACCAAGAATAATACAGTTTGTTATTATTAGTCCAACAAATGCACCCAATACCTTAAACATTTCATAATTAAATGCTTTTAAAAATTCAGAAACTAAGGTCACTAAACTAGCAATAATTGCAAGTTGAACGATAATTCTTACTCTTGTTGGAATATAATCTCTAACTAGGGAAGTTAATAAACTTGAAAATATCATAACAAATACAACACTTAAAGACATAACAATAGTAGGTTCAAGTTTAATTGTAACAGCTAATGCGGAACAGATACCAAGTACCTGAATGGTAACAGGATTGTTATCATCTAGTGGATCAATTAAAATATTTCTTCTTCTTTTAGAAAAGAGAGCCTCTGATTTTTTAACTTTTATAACTTCTTTTTCTTTTACTTCACTCATTATAAGATATTAAAGTTTCATCTATTTTTTTATTTTTTAAAATAAATGGCAAGTAACAAATTAAATAATTTTTCATCATATCATTTAAGCCATTTGCAGTAATTGTAGCACCTGACATGCCATCGACTTCATGAATACTTAAAGCAGGGTTTTTTTCTTTTTTTAACATTTTAATAGAAATAAGGTTACCCTCAACATCAAATATTTCTTTACCCTTGTATCTGTCTTGAATTTCATCTGAGGAAATTCTAGCACCCAGACCTGGAGTTTCAGCTTTATGATCAAAAGCAACACCTACAACCTTATTTAAGTCTTTATCAAGAGCAACAAATCCTGATATCCAATCCCATAAACCATTTCCAAACATTGGAAAGATATAGTAGTCAACCGAATTTCCATCCTCGCTGAACATAAATACAGGATATTTTCTATAATCTTTATAGATCTTATAATTCTTTTGAATATTTATTTCTTCAGCAATGAGTATCTTACCATCGCTAGATAATACTTCGTTTCCAGAAATATCTAAAACCATAGAGGTCATTTTTTTTGAATATAAACTAAGAATTTCATCAGGAGAAAGGGAAGATATATCCATAACTGCTCCCAATATCTTCTTTTTTGTATCAATTTCTACCTGAACTTTTTGAATAGGCCCTAATTGCATTCTAGTGAAAGAAAGTAATGTACCAAAAAATATGGTCATTATTAATGTAAATATTATTATGTATGTATTAGACTGTTGCACGTTTTAACCTTCTTTTTTTATTAGCTTCTACAATATAAAAATCTATTAGTGGAGCAAAAACATTCATAAATAGAACTGCAAGCATAATTCCCTCAGGATATGCAGGATTAAAAATACGAATTAAAACTGTTAATAATCCAATCATAAAACCATAAATCCATTTACCTGTCTCAGTCTGTGCAGCAGATACAGGGTCAGTAGCCATAAAAACAGCTCCAAAAGCAAGTCCTCCCATAACGAAATGATAATGTGGAGGAATTAACATAAATTCGTTAGCTCCAATCAAATTAAATATATATCCCATAAAGTAAGCTCCTGCAAATACGCTAACTATTATTTTCCAACTTGCAACACCTGTAAAAATTAATATAATAGCTCCAATTAGACACATCAATGCTGAAGTTTCTCCAATTGATCCTGGTATAGATCCAATCAGCATGTTATTAAAAGAGTAAAAATCAGGTTGATTAATTGATACAGAATATCCATCCATTAGATTTACTACTGAGTTTGATTCAGATTTAGTAACAGTTTCTGCCCCTATTGATAAAGGTGTTGCACCAGAATATCCACTTACAACCTCTTCTCTATTATCTCCATAATATGTCCAAACATCTCCACTTATATCACTAGGAAAACCAAAATATAAAAATACTCTAGCGGTTAATGCAACATTTAAAATATTCATTCCAGTTCCTCCAAAAACTTCTTTTGCAATAACAATAGCAAATATTGTAGCTAATGCAACTTGCCACAAAGGAATATTTGGTGGCATAATAAGTGGAATTAACATACCTGTTACTAAAAACCCCTCATTAATTGGATGTCTTCTAATAGTTGAAAATACAACTTCAACCAATCCACCAGCTACATATGAAACTAATACAATTGGTAGAACTTGTTTTGAACCTATAAATAATTTTTCGATTAGAGTAGCTGATTGCCCCAGTGAAATAAAATGTTGATGACCCACATTCCAAATTCCAAATAATAAACATGGAATCATAGCAATGACCACTGTCATCATCAACCGTTTTAAATCAATAGCATCTCTAATTTGAGCACCTTTCTTAGGCGTTACTTCATTAGGAACAAACATAAACGTTTCTCCTGCCTCAAATAAAAAATGAAATTTTTCAAATTTTCCTCCTTTTGCAAAAAGAGGTTTTTGTTTATCTAGTATATTTCTTAAAAATTTCATTAGCCTTCATTTAACATATTTAATCCTCTTCTTAAAAGTTTTTGAATTTCATTTTTTGATACATCAACAAATTCACATAATGCTACATCTTCCTCTAGTAGTTCGTATATACCAAGTTCTTCCATCTCATCATAATCATTAGCAAGAATAGCTTTAAATAGAAATGTAGGATAAATATCCATAGGTAAAACCTTTTCAAAAATACCAGTTTGAACAAAAGCTCTTAACTCACCATTAGTATTAGTATTTAGATTATATTTCTTATTAGGATTTAAAAAGGATAAAAGTCCAAAAGCTCTCTGAAAACTTAATTTGTTTATTATAGGCATTATCCAACCCAAAAACTCATGTGAATTACCCTCAGGTATTACAGTTATCATATTATCATAAAAACCAAGATATCCATCATTACCTATAGATGTTCCTGTTAAAACATTACCTGAAATAACTCTAACATTATCATCACTTAAATTTCCAGCTATTAAATTTTTAACTGAAAATCCAGAAATACAATTATAGTACATCGGTTTATTTACACTAGAACCAGCTAAACATATTTTCTTTGAGGCATCATATATACCTTCTTTAAATAATTTTCCAATTTGTATTAATCCAAAAGGAGATGTTGACCATACTATATCATTTTTATTTATAGGATCAATATGATGAATTTGTATTCCTACATTTCCAGCTGGGTGAGGACCTGAAAAAATATTATTTTCATACTCAGAAAAATTAAACTTTTCAAAACTTTCTCTATTATGATTTAAATGAATATGACCATCTGTTAGTTTATTCAAAACTTTTAAGCCATATTCTATATATTCTTTTTCACTATCAAATAAAGTGTCATAACTTGGAGATAATGGATTTGTATCAAAAAAAGATATGTGAATAGATTTAGGAATAGCTTGAGTATCAGCTACAAAACCAAAAGGTCTTTGTATTATATGAGGCCAAGCACCTGAGTTAGATAAATGATCAACAATTTTATCTCTATTTAAATTACCAATATCTTTTAACGAAAATTTTTTATGTTTTAAAAATTTAATTTTTTTATCACATAAAACTCTAATCTCTTCTAGTTTTCTTTTTTCACCCCTTACAATATCTGAAATTTCACCACTAACAGGGGAACAATACATTACTTTTTCTGATAATTTATCAAATAGTATTGGAGATCCAGCTTTAACCTCTTCTCCAACTTCAACTAATAATTTTGGCCTTGTAATGTTTATAAAATCTGTAGGTTTTAAGGCATATGAACTTACTTCAAAATCATCTCCAAATTCCCTTAAAGGATTTCCCTCAAGATTAATGTTAAAACCTTTTTTTAGATCAAATTTTAATGACATTCTATAATAGAATAATAATTAGATTTTTCGCGACAAAAATAATCCTAAATATTTATAAATAACTTTTTTTATTCAAAAAAATCAAGAAAATTTTTGTTCAATAATATCTATAATTTTTTTTACTTGATCATTAATTTCAAGATCACTTGTATCAATTAAAATTGCTCCTTCTGCATGAGTAAGAGGACTATCTTTTCTACTTGAATCTTTAATATCTCTATCATGAAGATTTTTCATAACATCACTAAAAGTTATTTCAGGATTATTAGCTTTCATATCTTCAAATCTTCTCTTTGCTCTCACATCAATATTAGCTGTCATAAAAATTTTAATTTCTGCATTAGGAAAAACTACTGTAGTTATATCTCTACCTTCAACGACTAATTTTTTATTTTTTCCTAATTCTTTCTGACTTTGAACTAGATATTTTCTGATTTCAGGAATAGAGCTATACTTACTAACTAGATCAGTTATCTTCTCATTTCTAATTTCTTTCTCAACATTTTCTCCATTTAGAAAAGTATTCTGAGCTCCATTAACATATTTGAAACTAATTTTAATTTGATTTAAAAATATTTTAATATCATTAATATTAGAATAATTAATTTTTTTTCTATGAAAAAATAAGGTTACAGATCTGTACATTGCACCCGAATCAAGATAACTATAATTTAACCTCTCTGCTAATATTTTAGCTGTTGTACTTTTGCCACAACCTGAATGTCCATCAATTGCTATAATAATATCTTTAATCATATGATGTTCTTTTTTTTTCAATACCTCTTTTACTATAGTCAAACCAAGTTCCTATCTTATTATTTTTTTTATATTTTCCTTTAGATGCTAATTTTCCATTAGGATGAAATTCCTCGTATAAACCATCCAAATAACCATCTTTATAATTTGATTTTGAAAAAATATCGCCATTTTCATAATAATCTAATAATTTACCATTTCCATTTATAAAAGTTTCATTTTTAATTTCATTTCCATAGGACAAATAAAAGTTAGATATATTTTCAAGTTTCCCATAAAAATAATTTTCCTCTTGTTTAATATTTCCATTTCCGTGAAACCTACCCCATAATCCATGTTTTAATCCTGAAATGAAAGACCCTACTTCATCGAGATCTCCATTTTCATAATAATAAATCCACTGACCATTTTTAAAACTATTTTTATATAAACCTTCATGAGAAATATTTCCAGATCTATGAAAATATTTCCAATCTCCCTCCTTTAAATCATTTTTATATTTACCAATTGAATAAATTGAACCGTCTTCTCTATAAGTTTCCCATAAACTATCTTTAAGATTATTAATATAAAAACCCTTAACACTTATCTCACCAGAAGGTAAGAATTCAAAATATTCACCTTGAATTAAATTATTTTTATAAATTGAAGATTTTGAAATTCTACCTCCAAAATAAAATTCTTTAAATAATCCATCTTTTAATCCATTATTATAATACTCTTCTTTTTGAATATAATTTGAATTAGGATAGTAGTAAACCCATCTAGAATGAGGTAAGTTATTTTTATATCTCTTTTCAAAAGATTTTCGTTTAAACATTGTGAATTCTAACCATACACTATCTTTGAATCCCATTTCATAATAACCACTAAGCGCTAGATTACCATTAAAATAAAACTCTAAATATTCACCATGTATTTTATTTTCTTTGTATGACGACTTTGATACGATCGTACCAAATTGATCAAAAGAAATTAACTCACCATCTAACTTACCTTCATAATTATAATTTGAAATTTCTTTTATTCTACCGCTTTCAAAATAATAATTCCATTGCTTATATCTTCTACCTTCAAGAAGAAATCCCTCAGTCTCGATATTTCCATTCATGAAGAATGATTTCCATATCCCAGTTTGAATATTATTTTCAAATTCACCAGTAGTTTTTATTTTTCCATTTGAAAAGTATTCTACAAAAACACCATCTAACTTTCCTTGATCAGAATAGGAATAAGTCGACATTAACTTACCATCTTCAAATAATATAAACCATTTTCCAACTGGAATTAACTTATTAAATCTTCCTTTAATTCTAACATTACCATTTTTATCTTTAGATTCATAGGAACCATCATTCTTTTTTTCACCTGTCTTGTATATTGAAATAATTTCCTGATCACTAATTGGAATAAATAGCTTTTGAGATTTTGAAATATACGCCCCTGAATTAATAATTAAAAAAAATAATAAGAAATTAAACTTCAATTTTACCATTTTATTAATGCAGACGCCCAGGTAAAACCACTTCCAAATGCCGCTAAACATAGTATATCTCCTTTTTTTAATTTCTTATTAATCAATGCTTCTTTTAAAGCAATTGGGATTGAAGCAGCAGTAGTATTACCATATTTCATAATATTATTATAAACCTGTGAATCACTGAGACCAAGCCTTTTCTGGATGTACTGACTGATTCTTAAATTTGCTTGATGTGGGATAAGAAGCGAGATATCTTTTGGTTTAAGATTAGAATAATTCAATGCTTCATAAATTACTTCTTCAAAACGAATTACTGCATTTTTAAAAACAAAATTTCCATTCATTACGGGTGAATAACCAGTTCCATCCTCATTTTTATCATCAATTATTTTATCAATCCAAAAAGTGGTTGCAGGTTTAATAAGTGCTAACTCTTCAGCAAATTTCCCTTCAGAATGTAAATGTGTTGATAAAACTCCTTCATTTTTTTTTGTTGCAGACACAATAGCTGCACCAGCACCATCACCAAATATAACAGATACAGATCTCCCTCTTGGGGATTTATCTAAACCACCAGAATGAATTTCACTTCCAACAACCAAAATGTTCTTATACATACCTGATTTTATATATTGATCTGCAATAGATAAACCATAAATAAAACCAGAGCATTGATTTCTAACATCCAAAGCACCTACCTCTTTAATATTTAAATTTCTTTGAAGAAGAACTCCAGATCCTGGAAAATAATAATCTGGACTTAAGGTTGAGAAAATAATAAAATCAATATCATTTTTATCGATTCCTGAATCAGATATAGCATCTTCAGCAGCATAAGTTCCCATTAATGATGTTGATAAATTTTTATCATTAACCCATCTTCTTTCTTGAATACCGGTTCTTTCTTGGATCCATTCATCAGATGTGTCCATTATTTTTTCAAGATCTGAATTTTTAACTACATTATCAGGAACATAATACCCAACACCTGATATTTTTGATTTAATCATTATCAAAAGTATATTTTTTTTTATTAATCAAAAAGAGAATAATTTCCATATTGATTTAAACTTTTCATTGGTTTAATTAAAGAAGAATCATTATTGTTTTTATCCTCAAAATAAGGTGAAACTGAATGATTTTTTAAATCATCAAATTTTAAACCACTCATAAAAGGAGTCAATTTTTTAAGAGTAGATTTTTTATTTAGCCATATGTCAAAATATCTCATATCAAAAACTATAGGAATCTTTGAGGTATAATCTTTCCACATACCTAATGATGGATTAGTTAAAAAATAAAAATATGTAAATTTTAATCCATTGAAATCTTCAAAAGAATCTCTAATTCCAACACAATAGATTAATTTTTCTTTATGTAATTTAAAATAATGAGGAGTTTTTTCTTTTGAATTATAGTTTTTCCAAAAATAAAAACCATCGCAAGGAATTAAACATCTTTCCGATTTAAATTGATTAATATAAATATTACTTTTTTCTACTTTAGAAAAACCAACATTAACTAGTCTGTTTGGTAAATTTTTATTCTTAGAAAAATCATTTGTTGATCCCCAATTTTCCAGAGAAACTTTATGAGATTCTTTTAATGAAATAATAGGTAGTTTTTTTGTAGGAAAAGCATTATAAATAGATTTTAAATTGACTTCTTTTATATTAAACGAATTGATTAAATTATCTACATTAATTAAAGTATATCTATTGACCATTTCATAAAAATAATAATTTTCTTTAGTTAAATCTTTTAAAAAAATTTTTGGGTTAAATTTGAGCAAAAATAAAATATGGCTGAAATAATCAGAATGCCCAAGATGAGTGATACCATGGAAGAGGGTGTAATTGCATCTTGGTTAAAAAAAGTTGGAGATCAAGTAAAATCTGGAGACATATTAGCCGAAGTTGAAACAGATAAGGCAACTATGGAATTAGAGTCATATGATGATGGAACCTTACTGCATATAGGTGTGAAAGATGGTGATTCTGTACCAGTTGATGGAGTAATTGCTGTAATAGGTGATAAAAATGAAGATGTAAAAAAAATCTTAGATGAATTAGACAAAAATAAAACTGAAGAAGATAATCCTATTTCTGAAGTAAAAGAAAATGAAACTTTAGTTGATAATGATGAAACACCTAAAGTTGAAGAAAAGTTAAGTGATGATAAATTAGAAACAAATAAAATTTCTGTTGATGAAATTATAATAGAAAATAAAAGTAGAATAAAAGCCTCTCCTCTAGCAAAAAAATTAGCCCAGGAAAAAGGGGTCAACTTATCTAATGTTTCAGGGTCTGGAGAAGGTGGAAGAATTATTAAAAAAGATATTGAAAGTTTTTCAGGTGTTCAAGATACAGATCCGAAATCCAATCAAAAAGAGATCGCATTACCAAAAATTCATTCTAAAGAATCATATGATGAAATTCCTGTATCTCAAATGAGAAAAACAATTTCTAAGAGATTAGCTGAAAGTAAATTTACTGCCCCACATTTCTATTTAACTATGGAAATAAATATGGATAATTGTATTGAGGGAAGAAAAAAAATTAATGAAACATCTGAAATTAAAATTTCATTTAATGATATAATACTTAAAGCTTGCGCAGTAGCTCTTAGAAAACATCCAATGGTGAATTCAAGCTTTTTAACTGATAAAATAAGAATTAATCATCATGTTCATATAGGCGTAGCAGTTGCAGTTGATGAGGGTCTTTTAGTTCCAGTAATTAGATTTGCCGACAATAAATCGCTATCTCACATATCTGCAGAAGTAAAATCATTAGCAACTAAAGCAAAAACCAAACAAATTCAACCATCTGAGTGGGAAGGTAATACGTTTACCATATCAAATCTTGGAATGTTTGGGATTGAGGAATTTACAGCAATCATAAACCCAAATGACTCTTGTATTCTAGCGGTTGGAGGAATTAAAAACACTCCAATTATAAAGAATGGAGAAATTGTACAAGGAAATATAATGAAGGTTACTCTATCATGTGATCATAGAATTGTAGATGGAGCATTAGGTGCTGCTTTTCTTCAAACATTAAAAGAACTTGTAGAAGATCCAATCAAAATTTTAGTTTAAGTTATGAGTAAATTTAAATCAACAACTGTTTGTGCTGTACTTAAAGATGGCATAATCGCTATCGGTGCTGATGGACAGGCAACAATGGGTAACACTGTTGCTAAAAGTAATGTTAATAAAATTAGAGTTTTAAATGAAGGTAAAATTCTAGCTGGATTCGCTGGTTCAACTGCTGATGCTTTTACACTAATTGAGAGGTTTGAAGAGAAACTAAGTAAATATGGTGGCAATATGAAAAGATCAGCTATAGAACTTGCTAAAGATTGGAGAATGGATAGATACCTTAGAAGATTAGAGGCAATGATGATAGTTGCTGACACTAATCAAATTCTCATAATTTCTGGAACTGGTGATGTACTTGAACCAGATAATAATATTGCTACAATTGGATCTGGAAGTATGTATGCTCAAGCAGCTGCAATAGCTATAAAAGAAAATAACAAAAAGCTTACCTCAGAAGAAATTGTAAAAAAAAGTTTAACAATTGCTGCAGATATATGTATATATACAAACCACAATATTGTTATAGAAAAATTAGGTTAATTTTCGATAGTTATAGAACCTAATCCATTTGTTGCTTCCCAAAAATTATACAAACTAGTTCCGTCATCTTCATTTCTTGAAAACCATTCTGCAGTAGCATCAACTTTATTCCACTCCTCGTCAGTAAGTGGATTATCTGTTAGAACAACGACAAGAAGCTTAAAATTTTTCTGAGAATTATTATTATTTGGATTTCTTTTTCCTAATAAGTCTTCTAAAGATTTTGGATTAAAGGTGGTTCTTGAATTAGCAATAAAATCATAAGATGACTCACTTACATTAAAAGAAGTTATGTCGGTAAACATATCAAAATTTGAAACTGATGAAATAGGTATCATACCCATAAGATACAATTCTAACTCATTATATGGAATACCATTACCTCCATTTGCATTTGGACCAAAAGGTTCAACACTATACAAATTATCACCATGTTCAATTAAAGAACTTTGACTAAATCCACCGAGCTGACCCTTACCTCCATCTTCAAAATTGGTTCCCCCTGTAAATCCCCAATGACTACCATAAGGATATGAAGATAGGTTTGACCCTGTTCCATTTACTGAATGAGTTGAAAGAGAAAAATTAGCCCAATTATGAGCAATTTCATGTAAAGCTGGTCCATATTTTATAAATTCAAGAGCAGAAAGTTGCATTACAGCTTTTAACTTTCCTGAAGATCCATATTCAGATGAATTATCATATAAATTTAAACCTATGCCTTCTATATCATTTGAAACTCCAATTAATCTTCCAAAATATGATGGAGAAGGAGGCTTTGATTCTTCATTTAAAACTAAAAAAATAAAATCGTATTTATCTGGAAATTTTTTATAGATATCCTTAAAAAGTTCATGCCTTTTATTTCCATTTGAAAAATCATCATTATTTAGCCAACTATTATATTCACTTTGAGTCATTAAAAGAGATGAAACCCTATTATTAGAATGAAGCTCAAATTCATGAACTGTCTCCTCATCTGGATATGGTAATATGACATCATCTTTATCGCTACAGGTAAATAGAAATATTAAAATTGAGAGTAGGGATACTTTATTAATTAATCTCATTATTATAAAATTTATTTTTTAAAGTTTCCTGATCCATATATTTCTAAAGCTTACCAAATTACTATGATCTTGTAGTTTGATTGGGAGTTTTGCAGCATGAGCTTTATATTCCGGATATCCTATATACTTAACATAACCTTGTATTTGAGAATTATTTTGAATTAATACTCCATTGTGAAATACTGTTACATAAGCTGGTGATTCTAACCCTCCATTTTCATTAAAAACAGGAGCCTTAAAAATTATATCATAAGTTTGCCATTCTCCCGGTTTCTTCGATGCATTAACTAATGGACTATGTTGCTTGTAAACACTTCCAGCTTGTCCATTAGAATAAGTTCTATTCTCATATGAATCTAGTACCTGAATCTCGTAACCATTATCCCCTAAATCTGTACTTTCCATAAAATAAACACCACTATTTCCTCTATCTTGTCCATCTCCTTCAATTTTAGTTGGTGATCTAAACTCAACATGTAGTTGACAGCTTGCAAAAGACTCTTTTGTTAGAATATCACCAGTACCTGGTTTCACAGTAAAATATCCATCTTTCACATCCCATTTTGCAGGACTACCATTTTTATGAACCCAACTATTTAAATTATCTCCATCAAATAAAATTATTGCATCAGAAGGAGCGTCTCTGAATGAAACTCCTGGACTTACTATCGTTGGTTCAGGGTCCCATATTTCAGTTACCTTTGGCTCAACTTCTCTTTCCTGCATTATTTTATCTAATTCGGATTTATTTTGACAAGGGAAAAAATACGTTTCATCTTCATCTACAACAGAAAAAGAGCCTTCACATCCTATTATTGATGAATAATATTCTGCAGTTTTTTTATCAGGAAATCCTTTAAAGTCACTCTGACTTATAAAAGATAAAAATGTGAATAATAACTTTATCATTTTTTTTGGTTTAGTTAATTGTAAATTTTACTTGATCAACCTCATCTAAGTTAGTAACTTTTATTGAATACTCTCCTTTCGACAAATAATTGTTTTTATCATCAATAAAAAGGTTATGACTTATATAATTTATTCCATGATCAATTTTTATTATTTTATTAATAAGAACCTCATCCTCATCACTTATTAATAAATTAATTTCCTTTTCATCATCTGCGTAAATTACAAAATTCACAGTCGGTTCAATTGTATCTCCATACCAATTCTTCGAACCCCATCTATTTGAAAATTTTATATTATCAATACTAAAGAGGTGTAATGGCTTAGATAAAATTCTATCATCTATTTTCTGAACTATTTTAATATCGGCGACATATACTGACCTCCCGTGTGTTCCCACAATTAAATCCTTTTCTCTAGGATGGATAACTAAATCATGAACTGGTGCTCCAGATAATCCATTTACAAATGGATGAAAATTATTTCCTAAATCAAAAGAGGCATACAAACCGTGATCTGTTCCGATATATATTAAATTTTTATTTATATTATCTTCAATAATAACATTAACTGGTTCTTTAGGAAGATCATTACCTATTTTACTCCAATTCATACCATAATCATCAGAAACATAAATCATTGGTTCAAAGTTATCCCACCTGTATCCGTTTAATGAAAGATATACCCTACCCTCAATAAATTGAGATGGAAAAATACTACTTACCCACATTTTTTGTGGTAAACCAGATGAAATATTGTTCCAACTATAACCACCATCCTTTGAAACATGAACTAATCCATCATCACTTCCAACATATATTAAACCAAATTTTAAACTTGATTCAATTATAGTTGTTAGTGTACCATAACTTACATTTCCTTGAATTCCTCCATTTGTTAAATCATCAGATAAAGTTTCAAAATCGTCTCCTTGATTTAATGACCTATGGAATTTATTAGATCCCATGTACAGTATATCTTGGTTGTGTCTAGATAAATAAATTGGAGTTTCCCAATTCCACCTATATGGCCTCTCACCTAATTTATGTGACGGAGTAATTCTTTTTCTTTCACCAGTTCGAGTATTAACTCTAGCGTAATTACCGAATTGAGACCCAGTGTACACTGTTTCATTATCCCTAAAATCAATTTCGGTTTGCATTCCATCTCCTCCATATATTGATTTCCATGGGTATCTTCCTGTACTATGCCATCTTAGTCCAGGAGAATAGTTAGAAGGTCCCATCCACACACCATTATCTTGAAAACCACCATATACATTATAAGGTTGCTGCATGTCAACATTTATATCATAAAATTGACCAACAGATGGACTATTAAACTTCATCCAATTTTTTCCATCATCATAAGACATATTCACTCCACCATCATTACCTACAATTAAATGTCCGACTCTGGATGGATTAATCCATAAAGCATGGTAATCTCCATGCATATTCTCATAATCAATTGATTCCCATGATTTGCCTGAATCATCAGATTTAACAAGAGGCACCCCCATAGTATATACTTTATTTGACATATTAGGATCTACTCTTATCTCTCCAAAATAGTAACCATAGGAATAAAAAAGATTACTTAAATCATCTTCATTAATTTTAATCCATGTTTTTCCATAATCTTCAGATTTATAAACTTCAGCACCTATGACAGGAGTATCAAATAAAAGTGAATTAGAATCTTCTAAATACTCAACAAGAGAAAAGGGTGATAAATCTCCATTTTTAACCATACTTTTAATCCTCTCTGCATTATATTCTGATGGAAAACGATTAGATCTCAAAAACTTATTTAATTTTTGATCATTAATTTTTAAAAAGTTACTCGTTGATATTTCTCTTAAATCTTCTTTATTTAGATCATTATTATCATCAATGTTATCATTTTTTCTTCTGTCTTGGTTGTCGTGAATAGCGTATAAAATATTAGGTTCTGAAATTGATATATCTAAACCAATTCTACCAGTTCCATCCGTATCTGGAAAACCGCTACTACCTCCCGAAATTTCAAACCAACTCTCACCACCATCTAATGATTTAAAAATTCCTGAACCTTTCCCTGATCCATTAAAGTTCCAAGCTTTTCTATCTTTTTCCCACATAGAAGCATATAAAACATTTGGATTTGAGTTATCTAATACTAAATCAATAGCTCCTGTGTATTCATTTACATAAAGTTTATTCTCCCAAGTTTTCCCTCCATCTATAGATTTATATATTCCTCTTTGCTTACTTGGTGAATATAGATGACCAAGAGATGCAACCCATATTATATCTGAATTATTTGGGTGCAATATTATTCTACCAATATGATGAGATTCCTCTAAACCTAAATTATCCCAATTTTTTCCATTATCTGAGGACTTATAAATACCATTTCCTGAGTAAGATGATCGACTTGAATTGTTCTCTCCTGTTCCAACATAAAGTATATTATTTTCCCAGTCTACTTTAATATCACCAATTGTCATAACCATTTGATTATCAAATAATGGTTTAAATGTATTGCCATTGTTCTTTGTTTCCCATAATCCACCAGAAGCGTATGCAACATAAAAATTAGTAGGATCTGCAGGGTTAATATCTAAATCTACTACTCTTCCACTCATTACAGTAGGCCCAATATTTCTAAAGAAAATATTTTTAACAATTGAGTTTTTATTTAAAGAAAGTCTCTTTTCAAATCCTTGAAATCTTTCTATTGCAATTGTTGATTCTGGATAAGTATTTTTTTTCTTTTTTTTCTGAGAATAAGAAAAATTAGTTAATAGAATTAGAATTATTAAATTTAAAATTTTAATCATTGTTTAGGAGTTAATAGGTTTACTTTAATTATTGATAAATATAAAAAAATTGCAGCTATTTTACATAACCAAAAATAAATACAGTACTCTTGATGGTGAAGAGTTTTATCATTGTATTAAAGTTCTTAGAAAAAAAGAAAAAGATAAAATATTTTTTACAGATGGATGTGGTAATCTTTTTTCATCTATAATAAAAAAAATAAATAAAAATTCGTGTGAACTAGATAATATTGAAAAAATTAAATCAATTCAAAAAAAAGGCAAAATTGAAGTTGCAGTTTCAATAATAAAAAGTCAAAATAGATTAGAGTGGATGGTTGAAAAATTGAGTGAAATTGGGATATGTGAAATTTCATTTATTTTATCTGAAAACTGTGAAAAGAAAAACTTAAAATATAATAGATTAAAAAAGAAGACTATATCTGCTTTAAAACAATGTAACTCATTATTTCTAACTCAAATCAAAGAATTAGTTACCCTAGAAGATTATTTAAAAAAAACATCAAAGATCAAAAACAAATTTTTTGGAGATATAAACTCAAATAATATTTTTAATAAACCTACAAATAAAGAAAAATCAATATTATTAATAGGCCCAGAAGGAGATTTCTCAAAAAAAGAGAAAGACTTAATATTCAAAAACAAATTTACAAATATCTCTTTAGGCTCTAGTATTTTGAGAACAGAAACTGCCGCAGTAGTTGGGGGATTTATGTTAAGAAATTTATAAAAAGTGATTGGCCTGGGTCTCGAACCCAGGACCCTCTCCTTAAAAGGGAGATGCTCTACCAACTGAGCTAGCCAATCAATTAAAGAATGGAACGCGCAAAACTAGAAAATGTTATTGATATTACAATAATGAGATTAAATTATTTGAAAATTATTAAATTAAAAAAATGAAAAAATATTTTATACTAATATTATTATGTTTTGATAATTCATTTTGTTTGAATTCTCAACAAATGGAATCACCATTAGTTAGTTCATACAAAGAATATATTTCATTAAAAGAAAAGTCACTATTTAATTTAGAATGGATAACTATTGGTCCTGTTGTAAATTCAGCTAGAGTTGAATCAATTCAAGTTGATGAAGACAATCCTGGAACTATGTTCGTTGCTTTCGGATCAGGAAATTTATGGAAAACTGAAAATAATGGAATAACATGGAATCCAATATTTAATGGAATACCATCTATTGGAATTGGCGATATAGCTCTAGCTCCTTCTGATAAAAAAATAATATATGTTGGGACAGGAGAAAGTCTAAAAAAAGGAAGAAACTTTACGATGCCTGGAACAGGTATTTATAAATCCATAGATGGTGGAAACTCATGGAAACATATGGGATTAAATGATTCTTGGCATATTGGAGAAATTGCAGTAAACCCAAAAAATCCTGATATAGTTTTTGTTAGTGTACTTGGACATTTCTGGTCTAAAAATAGAAATAGAGGTGTATATAGAAGTTTAGATGGTGGTGATACATGGAAGTTAGTCCTTCATATTGATGAAAATACTGGATCAAATGATATTGTTATATCACAATCAAATCCAAATATCATATATACGTCTATGTGGGAAAATAATCCAAGTATAAGTGGAAAAAACAGTGGAATTTATAGAAGTGTTGATAACGGTAACACATGGAAAAAATTAACTGAGGGATTACCATATGGAGAAAAAATGGGTAGAATTGGTCTAGCAGTTTCTTATGATGATCCCAATAAGGTATATGCATTAATTGATAACTTATCTAAAGAAAGAAGTAATGCTGCAGAAGTATATGTTTCTAAAAACGGTGGAAAAAACTGGGAGAGAACGCATAAAGAAGAGTTATTAATATTTCCTGGAATTGGTTGGTATTTTGCAGATATTTATGTTAGCCCTGACAATGACGATGAAGTTTTTGCACTAGGAGTAAGAGCAGCATACAGTGAAGATGGAGGGAAAAATTTTAATAATTTAAAAGGTACCGTCAAGAGAATGAATCCAAGTCAAGCAAAAGGACTTCATTTGGATCATTGTGAATTATGGATTAACCCTAAAAATCCAAATCATTTAGCAATAGGAAATGATGGTGGATTATTTGTTAGTTATGACAAAGGAAATGCTTGGATACATTATAATAATATTCCAACTGGCGAATTTTATGATATAGAATTAGATTACAAAACTCCATATAATATATATGGTGGAACTCAAGATAATTCAACTGTTTTCGGACCCGCTAAAGAATGGAATAATGAATTTAATGATCCTTGGAAATACTTATGGATTGATGCTTGGGATGGTGGCGATGGGTGTGTAACACAGGTAGATCCAAATGATACTAGCATTGTATATTTTAGTATGCAGAATGGAGCTATTAGGAGAAAGAATATAACTATTAATAAATCCGTTTCAATAAAACCAAGTCTACCAGAAGAATTGAAAGATACTTTAAAATTTAATTTTATTACACCATATTTTTTATCACATCATAATTCAAATACACTTTATCATGCAGGGAACTATATGTTTAAATCTATTAACAAAGGAGATACGTGGAAAGTTATAAGTGATAACTTAACAATATCTAATAAATTTAAAAACAAAAAATCATATTCAGCTGGAGCAATTGCTGAATCTAAATTAGAGAAGGGAGTTTTATATTATGGAAGTGACAAAGGTTTATTTTGGACATCAAAAAATGATGGTAAATCATGGATAAATAATTCTAAAAATATTGCTAATAATTACATTAGAAGTATTCACCCATCTGACCATGTTAAAGAAAGGGTATTCATGTCGATGACAGGAATAAACTACGATGATTTAAACAATTACCTATATATATCAGAAAATTATGGTAGAGATTGGCAAAGAATAAAAGGAAATCTTCCAAATGAACCAGTAAATATAATTTTAGAGGACCCATTATTTGAAGATATTCTTTATGCAGGAATGTATAGAGGTGTTTATATTTCTTTTGATAAAGGTAAATCATGGAATATTATTGGTAAAAATTTTCCTGTAAGTAGTGTATCTGACATAGAAATAGAAAATAGATCAAATGATATGATTGTTGCAACTCATGGCAGAGGAATTTACAAGATAAATCTGAATCCTATTTATAAATATTATAAGATGAAAGATAGATTGATAGATGATACATTAGTTCATTTAGGAGAATTTTATTTACCAAAATTTAATGATACACATAAAGAACCTATTATAAATTCCTATGAAAAAGCTCCTATTTCATTTTACCTTAACGCGAAAAAAAAATATTCAATAATTATAAAAGAAAGTGAAAAAATAGTTTGGGAAATAAGTGACATTGGAAATAAAGGAATTAATCAATTTAGATGGGACCTTATTATAAATAAGAATAATAATCAATATCCATATCATATTCACTACAATAAGTTTATTAAAGAAGGTGATTATGAGATATTTTTAAAAACTGATGATAACTATACCAAAGAAAAAATTACAATTAATGCTCAAAAATAAATTTTTAATATACCTGATATTATTATTTTTTACATCTGAATATATTTCTGCAAAAAATATTCTTTTAATAAAAGCTGATTCGCTATTTAAAGAAAATGATTTAAAAAACTCAAAGGTTTTATATGATAGCCTTTTCTATAACTATGAACTATATAACAATAACTTACTTATAAAATTAGCATTTCTTGAAGAAGAATTAGGGAACTATGAAAAGACAATCTTTTATTTGAAATTTTTAAAAAAAAATGAAGACAATAAAATAATTGATAATAAACTAAATAAAATAATAGCTGAAAATCAACTTGAAAGCTACCAAAATTCTGATTATGATATTTTTCAAATTTTTTTATCTAAATATAAATTTAATTTTATTTACTTATTGTTTATAATAATAATTTTAGTCTTTAGTATAAATGGATTTCTTTATATAAAAAAGAAAAGATTTATCCTTACTAAAACTTTTTTGATAACAAATATTGTATTGCTATTAACTTTAAATATTAAAGATAGGAAAGAAGGAATAATTCAACATGATAATGTTTTTATTATGCATGATCCCTCTTCAGGATCAAATATTTACTCAACAATCAATAGAGGTGAAAAAGTAAGAATAAAAAATGAGAAGGAAATATGGTATGAGATTGAAATAAATGATGAAAGGAAATTTGTTAGGAAAAAAAATATTTTAATATTAAACTAGTAATCTTTCAGAAGAGACTCTCTTTCATTAAGAATTTCATTATAGGATAATCTATCTGCTAATTTTGGAAACCAATTTTTAATTAAGTGTGCAAGCTTTCCTCTAAATGTGAAAATCAAATCTCTATTTTTGCTTTTATATCCCATAAAAATTTTATCTGCTAGAACTTCTGTAGACATCATACCCTTTTCATCTCTTGTTGAGCTACCTTCTTTATTTCCATCACTTTTTAAAGTGTTCTTTCTAAAATTACTTTCAAAATAACCAGGAGAAGCTACCATAACATGAACACCCTTATTTTTAAGCTCAAGCCTTATAGAATCAAAAAAACCTTGCATGGCATGCTTTGATGAGACATAAGCAGATCTTGTAGGTGTAGCAATAAATCCGTTTAATGAAGAAATTGCAATTATTGATCCTTTAGATTTAATAAGGTATGGTATTGAATATTTGACTGAATAAATAGAACCAAAAAAATTAATTTTAAATAATTTTTCAAAAACATCTAAATTAATATGTTCAAAGACAGATCTATAGGATATACCAGCATTACAAATTAAAACATCCAATCTTCCAAATGATTTAATTGTTAAGTCTACCATTTTTTTAACATCTTTTTGATCTGAAATATCATGAACTATAAATTTACATTTAGTACCTATAGACTCTATTTTAGATTTTACTTTTTTTAGTCTTTCAGTATTTGTTCCACCAATAACTATATTAAATCCTTCCTTTGAAAATTTATAGGCTAATGCTTCACCCGCACCTGAAGAACCTCCAGTTATTACAACAACTTTATTTTCCATATTATAAATATAGTTTATAAAAATTATTATAATTTCGTATATACAACATAACTATTGATGACTAAGGATATCATAAATCAACTTGGTGAAAATCGAGAAGATTATTTCAACGCTGCAATTCCTCCAATATTTTCTAATTCTAATTTCTTATTTTCAAAAGTTGATGATATGCGTTCTGCAATGATTGGTAAAAATAACGTACCATTCTACACTAGAGGTAATAATCCAACTACCAAAATATTAGAACAAAAAATTGCTGCACTTGAAAAAACTGAAAATGCCATTGCGCTAAGCAGTGGAATGGCAGCAATATCAACTGCAATATTATCACAAGTCAAATCTAGAGAACACATGATAAGTGTTAATCAACCCTATACTGGAACTGATAAATTTTTAAAAGAAATAATACCTAATTATGGAATTGAAGTTTCATTTGTTAGCGGAGAAGACCCTCTTAATTTCAGTAAAAAAATCAAAAAAAATACAAAAATAATTTATTTAGAAAGTCCTAACTCTTGGACATATGACATGCAAGATCTAGAGGAAATATCAGACATCGCAAAAAAAAATAATCTAATTACTATAATTGATAATAGTTATGCTTCACCGATTAATTGTAATCCTTCAAATTGGGGAATAGATATTATTATTCATTCAGCTACTAAGTACATAGGGGGGCATGCAAATGCTATGGGTGGTATAATTTGTGGAAGCAATGAAATTATTAATGAAATTTATAATTCTGAATTTAAATTATTAGGGGGTGTTCTCTCGCCATTTAACTCATGGTTATTTATAAATGGATTAAGAACACTAAAAATAAGAATGAATTATATAAGTGAGTCAACTCCTAAAATTGTATCCTCTTTAGAAAAAAATAAAAAAATTAAAAATATAATTTATCCTCATTCTAAAAATTTTAATCAAAAAAAACTTGTAAAAAAATATTTAAAAAGACCATGTGGACAGTTTTCCATTGTACTTAATACCAATGATGATAAAAAAATTGAAAGATTTTGTAATAACCTTAATCATTTTAAAATGGCTGCATCATGGGGTGGCCATGACTCATTGATTTTTCCAGAAATTGCTCGATATAATTTAAATAGTAAATACTACTCGAAAACTGAATTTCTCCCCAAAAATTATATCCGTTTTTATATTGGTCTTGAAGACACTAACTTACTGACTAAAGATATCTTAGATTCATTAGATAAAATTTAATATACGATTGTTACAGAGCCTTTATACTCTGAAATAGTATATTTAATGTAATAGAAATAAACACCTGGAGATCTATTTCCTCCATCCCACTCAAAATATTTATCATTGGTTTTATAAACCTCTACTCCAGTTCTATCAACAAATATTATTGACTCAAAATTATCATCACATCCATCAACAGGTAAATTTTGATTAGGTATATTCAAATTGGTTAATTTAAAGACATCATTTATACCATCACCATTAGGACTAAAGGCATTGGGTGGAATAAACGAATCCCAATCAACTTCTGGCTTTTCAAGAAGAAATTTTATTGTTTTAGTTGTTTCCCCATAATAAGGACAATTATTATCCTTAACTCTAAAAGTTAGATTGTAACCCTTTGGTCCAAAGTCTGTACCTAGAAACTCACACGTTGGATTCCAGTATAATTTACTATTTACTTCACCTACCCCTGAAGAAGATTCAAATTTAAAATCACCAGGAAGACCATCTGAGATAAGTTCTAATAAAATTATGTCATTATCTTCATCTGTTCCATTTATGATCACTTCAAATTGAGTATTTGTATTTAAAACATATTCAGTCTCATTATTAATTTTTGGATCAAAATTATCTCCAATATTAATTTTTAAAACTAACTGAATTGTATCTGCATTTTTTTCTTGACAATAGTCTATATCCTCAGTAATAAAATTAATCCTATATTCATTTTTATCGTCATATGGAAAATTTATACATTCAAGATCAATATTAAATTGACCCTCTACATGTCCTCTTTCAAAATTATTGGCAGAAAATAAACCATTTATTTCGTTAATATCAAAACCAACACCTGAAGCATTAATTACTAAAGAGTCATTATCAGAGTCATCTGAAAATAAATTTATAGATAAACTTCCCGTTAAATCTGTTTCATACTCTATCCTTGAAAAATTTGGTCGTGAATTCACAGAATCTGAAATTTCTATATCTGCAGTTAAAACTGGACCTGTATTCTCTGGAAGTTCAATAGTTAAATCATAAAAAATAGTATCGGTATTATATAAATTACAAGTATCTAAATCATCAACTACAATACCCAATAGAAAATTTGATCTGTCAGAGTAATCGTATTGTCTACAATTTGTATCAAAGTTCAAAATAGATGAAATTGATCCAGCTTCACTTTCAGATGCTAAAAATGAAATACCATAATCCTCTATATCGAATTCAAGTGTATTTGGAACAAAATAATTTAAGCTTAAACTATCCAAATCATCATCTATTCCTATGATTTCAGTAGTAAAACTTGAGTTCCAAGGAACAATAACATAATTAGTATCATTTTGATTTATAAAATATGGGTCTTTATTAGTGGGTGGCTCAACAATTATTGTAACTCTTACAGTATCAGTTTGAGGTAAAGGACATGCATCATCTGAAGCAATAAGATCAATTAAAAAAGGCTTATTTTGTACATATGGACAATCTGAAACACACACCTGAACACTTAATGTATCTAGTGAAGAATTAATTGTTCCTTTATTAAAAGAAAAAATTTGAGATACATCATTATTAATCCCACCCTCAAAATTAACAGATTCAGCAGATAATGTTACATTAGTTCCAACATCATCAGTTACAAAAAGATCAAAACATTTGGGTTGAGATGCTACATAAAAAATAGTATCATCTTCTTTATAAAAATCTGTTTGTCCAGGAATTTTTACACGGGCCTCAGGTGGATCTGGGGGATTACACCCATCAACAACTAGCATCTGAAAATCTCTTCTTGATTCACCAATCTTAACTCCATTTCTATATTCTTCTGCCTTTACCGAAAAAACATATAAACCAACTTCTGATGGGGTTACAGTTATGAAGCCACGTTCTGATATTGTAAGGGGGATAGTTCCTGGAATCATATTATTTACATCATATCCTGTAGCAAAATCAACTATTGGATGTGGAGGAGCTGAAGATGGCGGTAAAGCAACTATATCCGTATTATTTAGTTGTTTATCATCTAAAGGTGCAGCTAACGAATAAATTATTTCATCTCCATCATCATCTGTACCAGCAAAATCAATATAAAATAATTGATTAACACAAGCATAGTCACTTAATGGAGGAAATAACCTAGGGGATGAATTTACAAAAGGTGCTCCTGATTCATCTACGATAGGAGGAAATTGCAAAGTATATGTCATCCCATTCCATCCAGGGTTTACTAAATTTTTTGTAGACCAATTTCTACAACATCTTTCCCAAACAATTGTATATCCCTGGGGATCATTAAATTGATTAGGATCAAGTGTAATCTCATGAGAGTATTCTACTCGAATAGTACATAAATCACCAATTGCACAGTCAGGGTTTGTATAAGGAACAAATTCTTGATTAGTAATAGGCATTGTACCATCCTGCATGAATGCACCGTCAGAATTTCTAAATATGGAATAAGTTATAAATGCGTCTGGACCTGGGTTTGCGTCTTGAGCACAATCAAAATACTGAATTAATTTAACCTCATAGGTAAATGAATTGGCATCACCAATATGAATCATCTCTATCTCACCACCAACAATATGATTTGAAAAAACATTATTTAAAGAAAAGTAAAACAAAAATAAAATTAAGAGAACCCTTTGCATAAATTCGCATAAATATAGTAAGTTTATTAGACTATGGATAATAAAAATGATGAATTAGATTATAAAGAAATAGGAAAGATAACTTCTGATTTTATAAAAGTATCAGATCAATTAAAAATTACTAATCAGAAAATAATTGAAAAAAAATTTTCTAAATATCCAATTATAATTTTGAGCAAAGAAAATATTGATTTTGGGACTTTACTAGTTGATTTTAATGAGATAATGAATAATAAATGGAAATATTTTGCAAGTTATCTTGAGATATTATATGAAAAAAAAATAATATCTAATATTCAAGCATTTAAAGAAAATTATAAAAACTATGAAGAGTTCTGCTGTTTACTAGTTGCCGAAAATAATAATTCAAAGATCATTTTTATACCTTATCCAGAAGATTAAATTAAATTTGTAATATGTCTGATATTTTAAGTGCTGAAAACTATAACTTTTTATTCAATCTAATAGTTGAATACTCACCTAAAATTATACTTGGGATAGTATTCTTATTTTTTGGATTAAGAATTATTAAAAGAACTATTAATATTTTAGATAATTTTTTAAAATCAAAAAACATTGATGAGTCTTTAAGACCATTTTTTAAATCTCTTCTTTCTATAATATTACAAGTTGCACTTATAATATCTGTTTTGTCTATGATAGGTGTTGAGATGACATCATTTCTTGCTATTCTTGGAGCAGCAGGTTTAGCAGTAGGTTTAGCATTAAAAGATACACTTCAAAATTTTGCAGCAGGAGTTATGATTCTTTTTTTCAAACCCTTTAAAGTTGGAGATTTCATTGAGTATGAAGGTGTAACTGGAACAGTAAAAGAAATTCAAATTTTTAATTCAATATTAACAACTGTTGATAATAAAAGAGTAATTATTCCTAATGGAATACTTCAAACATCTTTAGTTACTAATTACTCTTCAGAAGATATAAGAAGAGTAATATGGACTTTTTCAATTGCTTATGGAGATGATTTTAACAAAGCTAAATCCTTACTTCTAAAATGGATTAAGGAGGATGATAGAATTTTAGAAGATATGGAGCCTATGGTTGTTATTTCTGAGTTAGCAGATAGCTCTGT
>CEQL01105579.1_pt1 | contig 24803 bp, 22 predicted proteins | sample 356281 | NCBI WGS metagenome assembly CEQL01 (sample SAMEA2621203, study PRJEB7988) | marine metagenome | biome: marine biome (ENVO:00000447); feature: surface water layer (ENVO:00002042); material: "saline water (ENVO:00002010), including plankton (ENVO:xxxxxxxx)" | depth 5 m
AACCAGCGTCTTCAACTTTTTCTTGAATTAAATCAAAATCAACAAAAGCACCATCCTTAAATTCTAATTTAAATGAAGTAGCTTCTAAATCAGGGGTGATGGACTCAATAAAATCAAGTTTTTCTAAGCTTTTTTGTGTTGAATATGAACACATTGCACAAGTCAAACCTGTAGCTTTTAAGTTTGAGTAGAAAGACTGAGAATATCCAAAATTGAATATTAAAATCAATGATAATGTTATTAAAACTTTCTTCATTATTATTATTAACATTGTAAAAATAATAAAAAATGAGATTCATATTAAATCTTTCACTCATTTTAACAATTGCAAGCTGCAATGTAACAAATAACCAAACTGAAGAAGGTTTTTCTATTTTATCTGATCTTGAAGGAAAATCTTTTGATTTAAATCTTTACGAAGGAAATGTGATAATTCTTAATATTTGGGCAACATGGTGCAAACCATGTATTGCAGAATTTGAAAGTTTAGAAAAAGTAAGAGAAAAATTTAAAGATAAAAATATCAAAATTGTTGCGGTATCTAATGAAGATTTAAAGTTGATAAATTCTTTTCTTGATAAAAGAAAATTTGATCTAGAGTTTATCAAACTTAATGGTGACTTATCATACTTTAATGCATACAGTTTACCAACAACAGTAGTTTTTGATAAAAACGGAGATGAATCATTCAGATTAACTGGTGGTGTAGATTTTAATACTAATAATTTTATTGAAAAAATTTACGAAATAGAAAAACTATAATTTTTTAATTCTATCAGTTTGATAACCAATAATCCTTCTTGACTCAATATATTTTTCCATATGATACTTATCGTATAATGGATCATCTGAATTTACTGAATTAATCCTAACATTTTTAGAAGCCTGAATAAATTGACCATTCCCAATCCATATTGCAACATGATCTATTCTTCTCTTTCCATCTTTATAATAACCAAAAAACATTAAATCACCTTTATTTAGATTATTCCAATTTCTATTCTCATCAACTAATAATCCTTCATTTATTTGTTGAGAAGCATCTCTTGGTATTACAAGTCCATTCATTAAATAAATTGTTTTAGTAAATCCTGAACAATCAAAACCTTTTGACGATGTTCCTCCCCATAGATATGGAACACCTATAAATTTTTTAGAGTTATTAATGATGTCTAATTCTGTTTTATTTTTACTATTAAATATTTTTGAAACATCCGTATCTTCAACCCAACCAATTCTTTTATCAGGATATTCTATCTTATAAAAATTATTTTCTCTGTCAATAACATTCAAAATTGAACCAACAACTAAATCAGATACAATAGATTCTTTTTTAGTTGATGTATACGCAAACCCCTGAATAGAACTAAAAATATAACTGTTTTTATAATAATTATTAAAATCACTTTCAGATACAATTGAAATACCACCGTGATCAATCCATGATATATATTCATCTGGGGTTTGAATTAGGTACCACTCCCCTTTCTTCTTTAAAACATTTACTCTTGTTCCAAATAGTGTTTGAGATACTAACTCCGAAGAATGTGAAGGTTTTCCTCTTAAATTTCCAACTGAATTATTAATAATTCCATATAACTTATCTTTTGGGAGTACATTTATATTATCAGAATAGGATAAACCAGCGCTATCTAATTTTAATAAAAGATCATTTTTTGCTTCTAATTTATTTGTTTCTCCATTAATTATGATAGAATTATCATTTTCTGAATAATTTATATCAAATAAAGCTACCCTTTTATCTGGAGCATGAATTGCTTTTACATCATCTATTAGTGAATCAATAGAAATATTTTTATTACTGTTCTGACAACCAACAATAAAAAATATTATTAAAAGAAATCTCATTATTTTAATTGTTCAAATTTATCAAATAAATCAACTATATAAGGAAGTGAACCTGAGGAGTGATTTTCACCAATCAAATCAATAAAATCAATATTATTTTTATTAGCTCCTAAAGAAATAAAATCATTATAAGTATCTACAGAATTCTGATATGGAACAGTAATATCATCGGTGCCATGGTACATAATCATTTTATTTTTAGGTACCCATTGATTTAAACTATTCTCTTCGAATGCATCTACAATAATTTTTAAATCTGGATCATTATAAATATTATTTATAAAATTGTCCGTAAGTAATTCGCTTATATCATCTGTCAAAACAGAATTAATTTCATATCCTGAATATTTTCCATTAAAATACTCTGGAATAATTGAAGCATACGGTTCATTAAATATTGAAGATAAAGGAAGATTCCAATCATAAGAAGTTTTATAACCAATAGCAACATAAGCTATGTAATAAGGCACATGATAGGTTTCTTTTGATAAAAAATAATTTAACATACCAGTTATATCATATCCTCCTGCAGCAGGCGCTGACGCTACTAAATTTAATCCAGAATAATTATTGTTTTCTATATTGTGATGTGCAGACATGGTAGCAAATCCTCCCTCTGAGTACCCAGAGAGAAATACATCTCCATTAAAGTTATACCCTTCAATAGCTGCCAATTCTTTTGTGGCTCTTATCATGTCTACAACCGTTTGACCAGTTATATCCGATCTGTAATAAGGGTGAACAATATTATCTGATACACCAAACCCTAAATAATCAGGGATTACAAAAATATATCCAGCACTAGCAGCATTTGCAAAGAAGCTGTACTGAATCAAATCCTCTGTTGGTGCATCTGCATGAAGAGAAGTAGTACCATGATTAAAATTTAATATAGGCATTCCTGCTTCTGTATCAGGAAAAGCAACTAAACCAGAAGCTTTAATATTTTGACCTTTGTAAACCGTATTATAAGTAATTGTATAAAGACTAATATCATGCTTTAAATAATCTTTAAGGTTTTGAAATTCTGAATTTTGAACAATTTCTAAAATATTATCTTTTGAAATAGAAAATAACTTAGTATAAGTATCTATATGGGCTCTTGTAATTTCATCTTGGGTATTACAAGAGAATAAAAATAGAAATAGAAAGAAGTAAGATTTAATTTTATTCATTTGATATTTGTTGAAACAAATTTAATTAATATTGACTTATGGATAACTATGGTTTTCTTTCTTTAATTCCTCCAATTATTGCTATCATTCTTGCAATTAGAACAAAACAAGTTTTTATTTCCTTATTAACTGGTATTTTTTTTGGAGGATTAATCATTGGAAACTGGAATCCTATTCATGGAATTCTATTAACTATTGAAAGTATTGTTAAGGTTTTTAATGATCCAGGAAATACAAGAGTAGTTTTTTTCACTTTTTTAGTTGGCTCATTAATAACACTTATTCAAGTAACCGGTGGAGTTGAAGGATTTATAAATAGTTTTCAAAAAAAACTTTCTGTAAATAATAAAAAAAACAAAAAAAGAGTTCAATTATATGCTTCATTAACTGGTTTTTTATTATTTGTTGAATCAAATATATCTGCTTTGACTGTTGGAACTATTTTTAGACCATTATTCGATAAACTCAAAATTTCTAGAGAAAAACTAGCATACATAGCAGATTCAACATCAGCGCCTTCTAAATTATTGATTCCTTTTAATGGATGGGGTGCATATATAATAGGAATCCTTTCAGTACAAGGTATTGAAAAACCATTTGGTGAGTTACTTTCTGCTATGAAATATAATTTTTATCCTGTATTAGTAATTATAATTTTACTCATAATAATTATATCCGGTAAGGATTTTGGTTTAATGAAGAAAGCGGAAAAAAGAACAAAAGGAGGCTTATTATTTGATAAAGGATCAAGCCCAATGGTTTCAGAAGAAATAACAGTTGCAAAAACAAAAAAAGGAATAAAAACCAATTCATTCAATATGTTTTTACCATTAGTATCAATGGTAATTATTATGATATTAATGCTTTTCTACACAGGTTATGATGCAAGTAAAGAAAATATCAGTTTCTTTGAAATTCTTGAAAACTCATCTGGATCAACCTCGGTTCTTTATTCAGTAATTCTTTCAATTATTATTGCGTCGATTTATTATGTAATTAAAGGTATATTATCAGTTAAAGAAGTAGTTTCATACTCAATAAAGGGGATGTCTGGTATGATGCAGTTATCATTATTGATAATGTTAGCATTTACAATCGGTAATATATGTAAGGATTTAGGAACAGGAATTTATGTTTCTAATGAGTTGAGAGGTGTTCTTTCACCAAAATTGGTTCCATTATTACTGTTTGTAACAAGTTGTTTTATTTCTTTTTCAACTGGTACATCATGGGGAACATTTGCTATAATGCTTGCTATAGCAGTCCCTATTTCAAATGAGATGGGTATAAATAGTTCCATAGCAATTGCTGCAGCTCTTGGTGGTGGACTTTTTGGAGATCATTGTTCTCCTATTTCTGACACTTCTGTTATTTCTTCAATGGCTTCTGCAAGTGACCATATTGATCATGTAAAAACACAGTTGCCTTATGCTATTCTAGCAGGTGTAATTACAAGTATATTTTATTTAATTATTGGTATTGGTATATAAAAAAAAGCACTTGAACGATTCAAGTGCTTCACAAACCAAACTAACTAAAAAATATTTGTCTTACATAAATAACGACGATTCGTAATCTACTGTTACAGTATCCCTCTAAATATTAATTTATTTATAAATTATTTAATATATCTATTAATTAAATTTTCAAAATATTCTTGCCTTCCAGATATAAGTTTAGAGTTATCCAAATTTAAAGAATGATTAAAAAGATCATTAAGGCTTAGTTTTTTTTCAGAAAATTCTTTACCTAAACCAGAATCAAAAGATGAGTACTTATCTTTAATCAAATCCGAGTACTCAGAATCATTGATTATTTTTTCTACTATAATTAATGATCTTGCAAATAAATCAATCGCTCCAATATGAGCATGAAATAAATCAATCAAGTCAGTTGAGTTTCTTCTAGTTTTAGCGTCAAAGTTTATACCTCCTCCTTTTATTCCTCCAGATCTAATAATAATAAGCAATGCCTCAATTATCTCATAAATATTATTTGGGAATTGATCAGTATCCCATCCATTTTGATAATCTCCTCTATTTGCATCAATGCTTCCAAGCATATCAGCATTTGCTGCAACTTGTAATTCATGATCAAACGTATGGCTTGCAAGAGTTGCGTGATTTACTTCAATATTTAATTTAAAATCATCCATAAGATCATATTCTCTCAAAAATCCAATCACAGTAGCAGCATCATAATCATACTGATGTTTTGATGGTTCCATTGGCTTTGGCTCAATAAAGAAATGACCTTTAAAACCATTAGATCTTCCATAGTCCTTAGCCATATGTAGAAAAGTAGCCAGATTATCAAGTTCTTTTTTCATGTTTGTATTTAGCAAAGACATATAACCCTCTCTTCCTCCCCAAAAAACATAATTCTCACCCTTTAGCTTAATTGTTGCATCAATTGCATTTTTAACTTGAGCCCCAGCAATTGAAACGATTTCAAAATTAGGATTTGTGGCGGCACCATTCATATATCTAGGATTTGAGAATAAATTTGCTGTTCCCCAAAGTGGTTTAATTTTAGATTTATTAATTTTCAAATTACAGTAATCTGTTATTTTTTCAAGTCTATTGGTTGATTCAGTTAAAGAATCCCCCTCATCAATTAAATCAAAATCATGGAAACAAAAATAATTTAGATTGAGTTTTGAAATAAATTCAAAGGCTGCATCCATTTTATCATACGCTCTTTGATAAGCATCTCCTGAATTTAACCAAGGGAAATTTTTTGTTCCTATTCCAAATGGATCATTACCTAAATTACCAAATGAATGCCAATACGCTACTGCAAACTTAAAATGGTCTTTCATAGGCTTACCTAAAACAATCCTATTCTTATCATAATATCTATAAGAAAGAGGGTTTTCTGATGATTCACCTTCAAATTTTATTTGATTTATTCCTTTAAAATATTCTTGTTTACCTTTTATGACTTCCACAGTATTCAAATTAATTTATTTAATAATTTTTTCCAATTATTATAACTCTCTTCTAAACTTTTTGAATGTAAAGGAATAATTTTTTCTATTAATTTTAAATCTGAAAAAGCTTCGGATTCGTTTTTATAATCACCATTTCCTAATGCAGCTCCTCTTGCTGCTCCCATAGCTCCATTAGTATCATAAAGATGTAAATTTGCATTTGAAATATTCACAAAAATTTCTCTAAATATCTTACTCTTAAATAAATTAGAATTACCAACTTTTATAATATCTACCTTTAACCCTATTTCTCTTAAATATTCTATTCCATAACATAGTGAAAATGAAATACCCTCTAATACTGCTCTAATTATATGTGAATCATTATGTCTATTAAAATCTAAACCATTGATCATTGATTTTAAATTTTTACTGTTATTAAAAAGTCTTTCTGAACCATTACCAAATGGAAAAAATGTTAACCCCTGACTAGAATCAACATTTTCAGATATATTATCCATTTCTTGATAAGAATCAAACTTAAGGGTTTTTCTTAACCATGAGTATGCAATTCCTGATCCATTTATACATAATAATACACCATTTCTTTTTTTATTTTTCTCATCATTACAATGTAAAAATGTATTTACTTTATTTTTAGGATCACTTATATCTTTTTCTGTAACACAATATATTACAGCAGAAGTTCCAGCAGTAGCAGCAATTTCTCCGTCACTAACAACACTAAGTGAAAAAGCATTATTGGGTTGATCACCGGCTCTATACGCTATAGAAACAGATTCACTAAAACCAAACCTCATACAATTATCATAAGATACAACATCCTGTAATCCTATGGAAGGAACCACTTTTGGAACTTTTTCTTTTTCAATGCCAAAATATTCTATGATATCCATTGATAAATTTCTTTTTCCAAAATCCCACATAATTCCTTCTGATAAGCCTAAAGGAGTAGTTGTAATATTTCCTGATAGCTTAAAAACAATAAAATCTCCAGGAAGCATGAATTTATAAATGGAAGAATAAAGTTCTGGTTTATTTTCTTTAACCCATCTAATTTTAGAGGCTGTAAAATTTCCAGGCGAATTCAATAAGGAGTTAGAAATAACTTTATTATCTAAATTTTTTAATGCTTTATTACCTATAGATATAGCTCTTGAATCACACCATATAATTGAATTGAATAAGCTTTTACCATTTTTATCTACAGCAACAAGACCATGCATTTGATATGATATACCTATTGATTTCACAAAAGATAAATCGTTTCTTTCTTTTAGATATTTTAAGCATTGCTTTATATTATCCCACCATAAATTTGGATCTTGCTCTGCCCAACCCTCTTTTTGAGAGATAATTTCCATTTCATTTTTAGGATAAGTGATACTATCTATTTCTTTTTTATTATTAAAGTCATATAAAGACATCTTAATAAAAGAACTACCTAAGTCGATCCCAATAAAGTATTTTGTTTCATTTGTATGCATGAGATAATATAAATTTAAAAATATTATATTAGGATAGTCAATGGATAAAATAAAAAATGAAAAATTAAATCTCATACAATCAATTAGTCTTGTAATAGGTAATATGATTGGTGTTGGAATTTTCATGTTACCAGCTTCACTGTCTGAATATGGTTCAATTAGTATATTTGGATGGATTTTATCAGGTTTTATGGCCTTAATAATTGCAAATATTTTCAGAAATATATCCATTAATTTCAAAGGAAAAAGTAACCCTATAGACTATTTAGAAACGATTTTTGGAGACTTTGTTGGTTTTTTTGTTATTTGGGGATATTGGATATCAATTTTACTTGTAAATGCTAGTATAGCAATTGCAATCACAAGTTATTCATCTGTTTTTTTAGATATTGATGATAAATCAGAATTCGCAATCCCCATGTCAATATTTATAGTCATTTTAATTGCAATAATTAATTATAATGGAATAAAAAACACAGGAAATTTTCAACTGATAACAACATTACTAAAAATTATTCCTTTATTTACTACTATAATTTTAGGATTTTATTTCTTTGACCTGAATAATTTCTTTCCTATAAATCTATCTTTAGAAACAAATTTTAAAGCGATTACTATTACAACAACTTTAACATTTTTTGCTTTCCTAGGTATAGAATCTTCATCAATTCCATCAGATAGAATATCTAACCCAAATAAAAATATCCCTAGATCAACAATGATAGGGACAATTATTACTGTTTTTATATACATTTTTACAATGATTGCAATGATAGGAATAATGCATCCTAATGAAATACATTTATCTAGTGCTCCATTTGCTGATGCAACTGGAGTAATTTTAGGAGAAAATGGAAAAAAAATAATTGCAATATTTGCTATAATTTCAGGTTTAGGCTGTCTGAATGGATGGACTCTATTACAAATTGAAATACCAAAAAATCTATCGAATAAAGGACTTTTAGGAAAAAGGTTTTCAAAATTAAATTCGAATGGAGTTCCTTATCAAACATTAATTTTTTCTACAATTATTGTTTCTATTTTAATATCAATAAACTACACTAAAAGCCTAACAAATATTTTTACCTTTTTAATATTAACATCTACTTTTTGCTCACTCATGTTATATTTATTTATTTCTATTTCTGAAATAATAATGAATTTCAAAAAAAATTCATACGATAAAGTATCAATTCAATTACTTAGAGGAGTGTTATCCTTATTTTTTGTGTTATGGTTAATAATTGGAGTTGGAACTGAATCTATTATTTCAGGTATAGTATTACTTTCATTTTGTATTCCTATTTATATTTATCAAAAAAAATATGCTTGATATAAAGAATATTAGAAGCCAATTTCCTTCTCTTTCTATTAAAGACAAAAATAATAATCAAATAATATATTTAGATGGTCCTGGAGGAACCCAAGTTCCGATTTCAGTAATTGAAGGAATATCTCACTATTATGAAAATAATAATGCTAATACTCATGGAGAATTTAAAACAAGTAAGAAAACTGATGAGATTATGGATTCACTAAGAGAAAAGACAGCAGTTTTACTTGGTGCAGAAAATAAAAATTGTATTTCAATTGGTCAAAATATGACAACGATTAATTTTCAACTTGCAAGAGGGTTATCTAAAATTTTTAAAAAAGGAGATGAAGTAATAATTACTGAGCTAGATCATGAAGCAAATAGAGGCCCATGGAAAATATTTAAGGAAAAAGGGATAAAACTTGTTGAAATAAATCTATTAGAAAATGGGCTATTAGATTATGAAGATTTTGAAAATAAAATAAATGATAAAACTGTAATGATTGCTATGGGTATGTCCTCTAATGCTTTAGGAACAATAAATGATTTTGAAAGAATTAGAGAAACCACGTCAGATAAAAATATTTTATTATTACTAGATGCAGTTCATTATGCTCCGCATTTTGCAATAAATGTTGAAAATCTCAAATGTGATTTTTTACTTTGTTCAGCATACAAGTTCTATGGACCCCATATAGGTTTACTATATACGAAACCCCATCTACTTGATAAAATTGATACCGACAGACTTATTGTTCAAGATCAAAATGCCCCTTTTAAAATAGAAACAGGTACCTTAAACCATGCAGCTTGTAATGGAGTTGTTAAAGCTATTGATTTTATTTCATCATTAGGAAATGGTTCATCACTAAGAGATAAAATTGAAAGTTCATATACTTACATAGGGCAACATGAAAAAAATTTATCTTCATTACTTTATTCATCTTTAAAAAAATTAGATAATATAAAAGTAATTGGTCCTGATTTTTCAGGAAGAAGAGCTCCAACTGTATCATTTATTCATAATGATATATCAGCAAATAAAGTATGTAATATTTTAGCAGAAGAAAACATATGTGCTTGGGATGGACATTTTTATGCTCTAAAAGCAATTCAGAAATTAGATTTAGAAAAAAAAGGAGGAGTAACTAGATTGGGAGTTTCAATTTATAATACTAAAGAAGAAATAATAAAAACTGTAGAAGTAATATCAAGAATTTAACTATTACTTAATTCAAAATACTTTTTCATTACATGATTAAGTGTTTTGTATGAGTTTAATAAGATATCTTCAACTGAAGATTCTTTCATCCATTGTACTTTTTCTATTTTTTCTTTTTTTTGAGGTCTCATTTTGGAGTCATTAAGGCTTTTCATTTTAAACCAAGTTGTTTTTTTTAGAATAAATTTTTTATTTCTTGTATATGTGTGCCATGTAGAAATAATTTTCTCATGACAATCTACTTCAACTTTAGTTTCTTCCTCAACTTCTCTTTTTGCACACTCTCTAATTGATTCACCTTTATCAAGTTTTCCTTTTGGTAAATCCCACTTTTTCATTCTATAAATAAATAAAATTTCTTTATTTGAATTCTCAACAACTCCTCCACCTGCTTTTATTATTTTAAACAATTTTTTAAGATCTTTTATTACAGTTTTTAAATCCTTTAATGTAATAGTTATTGAATATATTTTTTTAAACTTATGTTTTGTCATCTTCTTTAATAAGTCAACTATTGTTGTAATTGAAGAATCATAAACTAAAACTCTAGAATATAATTTTTTTGGTACTACACCAGGAGAACCATCAATAACAGTGTCAAAATCTTCTTTTTTTAGAGTTAGATTATTAAGCTCTTTGAAATGGATAGGTATATCATTTACGAAAATCGTTTTCATAATTAATTTAATTGAATCTTATTATAATAAAATTAATCTTACTTTTGTTAAAATATGAAATCTCTAGAATTATTAAATGATTTAATCAAGATTAATTCAATAAAAATTAATCTAAATAATTCATTCACATGGGCTTCTGGTTGGAAATCGCCATTTTACTTTGATAACAGAGTATCTTTATCATATCCTACAATTAGAAAAGAAATAACAGAAAGATTAGTTGATCTTATAAATAAAAATTATTCTGAAGTTGAAGTAATTGCTGGAGTAGCAACTGCTGGAATACCTCAAGGAGCTCTAGTATCAGATAAACTTAATCTTCCTTTTGCATATGTTAGATCAAAACCTAAATCTCATGGAATGAAAAATATGATAGAAGGTAAACTTGAAAGTGGGAAAAAAGTACTTCTGATAGAAGATTTAATATCTACCGGAGGTAGTTCAATTAAAGCCGTAGAAGCTGTAAGAGATAATGGATCTAATGTAATTGGTGTACTTTCTATTTTTAATTATGGTTTCAAAGTTTCGAAAGATAACTTTGATAACATAAAGTGTAAAACAGAAAGTATATTCTACTACAGCGACTTACTAGAAGTTGCATTAGCTAACAAATACATTAGCAGAAAAGAACTTGTTAAATTGAAATCTTGGAGGGAAAATCCTGGAAAATGGAATTAAATATCAATTAAGATATTCTTTTCACGTTACCAGCAATTTTTCCTTTTTTACCATCGACTAATTCAAATTCTACTGAATCACCTTCATTGATTTGATCAATTAATCCAGTTGAATGAACAAAGTGTTCAGCTTCATTACCATCTTCAATAATGAATCCGTAACCTTTAGATACGTTAAAAAATTTTACTTTACCTGTACTCATAATATTTAAAATTAGAGCGCAATATATCTTATAATTTTCACAATAAACAATTTATTTTATTTCTTTTCCAACATATGTTAATTCTACTGGTATAACTTCATCCTTAGCATTTAATTTTTCAAATGCTATATTAGACAATCTTATGTCTATTTTATCATTTACTCCAGTATTTGGTAGGGTTCCAATAACTCTAACAATTACAATATTTCCATTCATTTGATTTTTGACAAAAATTATAGTTCCTGTATCTGCTGACTTATGTAATGCTAAATATTTATCTGATTCACCAATTTCATTTATAGAAGATGCAAAAGCCTCAACTCTACTTGTTATCATTTTTTCCTCTTCTATTTCACTCTTATTTTCAATTAAAATATTTTGTCCAATTGAAATAGCATTGTTATTTATATTATTTAGCTCTTTAATTTTTTCAATGCTTATATCATATTTTTTAGATATTGAATATAAAGTTTCCCCCTTTTCAACTGTATGGAATTTTTGATCCTGAGAATAAATATTCTTACAAGAAATAAAAACTAATAATAGAGCAATTTTTAATAACTTTATACTCATAATTTCAAATAAAATATTTTATGTGTTCAAATATATTCAAGGTTTTGGTATTATCACTTTTACCATTATTTAATATTTTAGGCAATAACGAAGAAAAGAAAAAAATATTAGTTGGTAAAATAGATAATAATATTGATCCAAGGACTAATAGATACTCTAAACTTCTTTTAGAAGAAGCTTTAGATAAAGACTATGATATAGTAGTAATAGAAATGGACACATATGGTGGTGCTGTAAATGACGCTGATGATATTAGAACTAGAATATTAGATTTTGAGATACCTATTTATGTATGGATCAATAAAGATGCAGCATCTGCAGGAGCATTAATTTCTATTGCGTGTGATAGTATTTATATGAGTAGTGGAGCAAGTATTGGAGCAGCTACTGTTGTAACTGGTGATGGGGCACAAGCTCCAGATAAATATCAATCTTATATGAGATCAATAATGAGATCTACAGCTGAAGCAAAAGGCAGAGACCCTAAAATAGCAGAGGCAATGGTAGATGAGGATATTAAAGTAGATAGCATTTCAATGGAGGGAAAGGTTATAACTTTTTCTACTAAAGAAGCTTTAAAATATGGATTCTGTGATGCTGAACTAAATTCTATTGATGAAATTATGGATAGACAAGGAATTGAAAATTACGAAATATCAAGCTTTGAACTAGGTTCAGCTGAGGGAATAATTTCATTTTTTTTAAATCCTATAGTTAGTAGTATTTTAATCTTATTAATTCTTGGAGGCTTATATTTTGAATTACAAACTCCGGGAATTGGGTTCCCTATTATTGCTTCAATTACTGCTTTAATACTTTACTTAGTTCCTTATTATTTAAATGGTGTTGCTGAAAATTGGGAAATTATTATGTTTTTTATTGGTATTATTTTTATAGCATTGGAAGTATTTGTAATACCAGGGTTTGGTATTTTTGGAATTGCTGGTTTATTTACTTCAATTACATCCCTGATATTAATAATGCTTAATAATGACTTATTTGATTTTACATTTGTATTGTCTAGAGACTTAGTAAGCTCAAGCCTATCTGTTCTCATTTCCGTTTTATCCTTTCTTCTAATTGTTCTATTTGGTGGAATAAAATTAACAGATTCAAATGCATTTAAAAATATTGCTTTGGCTCAAACTCAAGAAGTAAGTAAGGGATACATATCAAATAGATATTCAAATAATATAGTAGGGAAAAAAGGAAAATCTTTTACTGTTTTAAGACCTAGTGGAAAAATAAAGATTGACAGTCAAATTTTTGATGCTTCTACTGAAGGTGATTTTATTGAAAAAAATAAGAATATTATAGTAGTTAGCGTAGAAGGCTCCTCATTAAAGGTTAAAAAGGCATAAATGAAAATTATTGGCATAATTCCCGCTAGAATGGAATCTTCCAGACTTCCAGGAAAACCCCTTATTGATATAGGAGGAAAATCTATGATCAAAAGAGTTTATGAATCAGTACTAAACTCAAAATTATTTAATAAAGTAATAGTCGCGACTCCAAATAAAGAGATATATGATCATGTAAATGAGTTTGGTAAAGTTATTATGACATCAAATAACCCTTTAAATGGAACTGAAAGAGTTTTTGAAGCTTATAAAAAATTAGATAGTGAATATGATTTTATAGTGAATATTCAAGGAGATGAACCATTCATTAAAAAAGAACAATTATCAGATATAATATCTATATGTAGAAAACCTAATCAAATATGTACATTGATTAAAAAAGAGAAATATTCAAAAGATTTAGAGCGTGAATCAATAATGAAGGTAGTAATTAATAATAAAAATGAAGCTATGTACTTTTCAAGATCATTGATACCTTATCAATACAAGAAAAAAAATTATTTTAAACATATATGTATATATGCTTATGATCCTATTACTTTAAAAAAAATTATTTCATTACCTCCATCAAGTCTAGAAATAAGTGAGTCTCTAGAACAACTTAGATGGTTAGAAAACGAGTTTAAGATAAAGGTTAAAATCACTAATTCTGATAGTTTTAGTGTAGATACAAAAGAAGATCTTATCTTAGCCGAAAATTATGTCAATTAAATAAAAGTTTTATGAAATTTTTAAAAGAAATATTTTTAGGAGCAATAAAAGGTATTCTTTCTCTTGGAATAGCATTTGTATTGTTATTGATTTTCTTTAGTGTTATTGGTGCTCTATTTTCTCCAAATACTGAAGAAGAGATATATGTCTCAAAAAATAGTTTATTACATATAAATAATTTAAATGTTATTGGTGATAGAGATACCAAAGCCGATGAGTTAGATTTAAACTTTGAAATACCATTGCCACTTCCACTAATTGACAATAAAAAAACCGAAAAAATAAGTCTTAGAACATTTGAAAGCATAATTAATAAAGCAGCTGAAGATGAAAATATTAAAGGGATATATCTAAATGTGGAAAATGTTGGAATAAGTTTTAATAAAGCTGAAAAGGTTAGAAATATCCTTGAAGAATTTAAGAAGAAAAAACCCATATATTCTTATGCTGATCTGCAAACTAAAGGTGCTTATTTTATTTCTTCAGTTGCAGACTTTATGGCAATATCACCTCCTGGATTTATATCAGTAAGTGGTTTTGGAATAAGTGAGTTCTTTTATAAAAATATGCTAGACGAATTAGGTATTAATATTAATCTTTTTAGGGTTGGAGAATATAAAGGTGCTGCAGAAACGTATGTAAGAACAGATTTTAGTAAAGAAAATGAAGAACAATACTTAAACTTACTAGAATATAGAATGTCAAATTATCTAAATAAAATATCTATTTCTAGATCAATTGAAAAAGATGATTTATTTAAAATGATAGAAAATTTTGAAACTGAACTTGCAAATGATGCATTAAATAACAAATTAATTGATAGCTTAATTTATGAGGATGAGATGGTAAATTATTTAAAAAATAATGTAGATAGTTCTTACAAAAAGATTTCTTTACTTAAATACCGAAAAACGATTAAAAATAATAAATACAATAGAAATAAAATAGCTGTATTATATGCAATTGGAGGTATTCTTCCTGGATCAGGAGATGATGGTATTTATTCAGAATCGATCATAAAGGAAATTAAAAAAATCAAAAAAAATAAAAATATAAAATCAGTAATTCTATATGTGAACTCTGGAGGAGGTAGTGCATTTGCATCTGATCTAATAGCTAGGGAACTTGAATTATTAAACAAGGAAAAACCTTTAATAGCTTATATGTCGGATGTGTGTGCTTCAGGAGGATATTATATTTCTATGCCAGCAGACACATTAATTGCTTCCAGTGGATCTATTGTTGGATCTATTGGTGTTTTTGGTTTATTTCCAGAAATGTCTGGTCTATTAAATGACAAACTTAGAATAACAACTGATCAGATAAAAACCAATAAAAATATTGGAGAAATTGATCCATTTAAGCCATTAGAGGAGGACGAAAAAAAATTAGTTCAAAGAGGTATTAATCAAATTTATACTGACTTTTTATCAATAGTAGCTGATGGAAGGTCAATGAGTATTAATCAAGTTGATAATCTTGCTAGAGGAAGAGTATACTATGGTGATGAAGGGAAAGAATTAAATCTTATTGATATTGTAGGTGAATTTAATGATGCTATTAATTTAGCAGCTGATTTAGCAGATGTTGAAGAGTATCAAATAATTGAATATCCAAAACAAAAAACAGAAATTGAAAGAATAATTTCTTCTCTTCAACAAACCAAAAGTGTTTTAGATCCATTTATAAAAAATAATTGGCTGATAGAAAGTATGATTAAAAATGATTTTTATGATCCATTCCAAATGAGAATGGAATATAGAATTGATTAATTAATTGATTCAATTTTAAAATTATCTACTTTATATATTTTGACATTTTGATTGTCATTAAATTCTAGATAAAAAGGGTTAGATAATAAATTGGTCTTTATTTCCTTTTCGTTTCTTAATCCAAACTGAAAATATTTACCGTAAATACTATTGATATTTATTATCATATTAATTAAATCATAACCTAGTAAAAAATTATTAGATAATTTTCTCTTGTAATTTGATCTAAAAAATCTATCTATAGACTTATAAGTATTGTTCTCTTTTTCAAAAAAATTAGTTCCAATCATTCTTATATCAATATCTTGGAATTGGTCAACAGATATAACATTATAGTCTATCCAATCTGAATACCCAATTAAAGGGATAGTATCATTTCTTATGTCTAATGCACTTATTGCATTAGAAGCAAACAGAGAATTTTTAGAAGAAATAAATACATGACCAATACTATCATTTTCTATATAAAATTTTTCAGTATACATATATGTAGTATCTAAATCATCAATTCCTCTACCCTCTTTTATTATTATATCAGAAACATTAGATAATGTATCAAATAATGAATCTGAAAGAATATACTCATAAGTACTAGCTAGCGAATCTAATATTAGTCTAGAATCTTCTAGACCGACTGATTGAGAATAAATTATATTAAAATCATTTGAGTCTAATTCTTGTTTATATAATTCAGCAATCAGTGAGTCTTGATAATTTCTCTCATAAAAAATTATTGAATTCTTATTTTCTGAAAAATTTTCAATAGAATACTCAGCTACTCTCTTTGCAACAGTCTTTATTGATGGTTTAAATAAAAAACTGTAATTATTATCATCAATAATTCTGTTATTTGATGATAATGGATTTATCATAATAATTTTATTCTCTAAACAGAATTGTTTTATAATATCTATAGGCTTACTATATAATGGACCTATAATTAAATCAACAGATTCTAAACTTCCATTACTAATTAATTTTTTAACAACATCCGGATCTCGTCTAGAATCAAATGTCAGAATCTCAATATTTGAAATAATTGAATCATTATTTTTAAAACCATAATTTATTCCTGAATAGAGATCCATTATAAAATCATTATTTTTTATAAAAAAATTATTCTCTAATCCATCAAACATAAATGGAAGTAAAATCGCAACTCTAAATTTTGATTCATCCGAAACAAAAAGATCATCATTCTCAACAATTTCTAGAATTTTATTTATCTCGTTTATCACGTCTTGACTTAAATATTCTTTTAATAAAAATCTACCATAATACTTAGCTATTGATTTATTTTCAGGGTAAGAATTATAGTATTTATATAGTTGTGACGAAGGTAAATCTTCTAAGAAAGGATCCATTTCTGGATATAGCTCATCTCTTATATTAAGTTTATTAATATTTGAAAAGTTTTTTAGAGCTTCACCTATTGATTTATCATAAAAATCTAACTTAACTAACCAATAATAAACCTCATCAATTTGAGACCAATTAGGAAATAACTTAATAATTTCATTGAAATAATTTCTGGATTTTTCTATGGAATTAGTTTTATATTCTGAAACAGCTTTGTAAAAAAGAGTATAGGGATAAAATTCATTTTTTTTATCAGTATCATTCTCTAATTCAATGACTTGATTATATTTTTCTTCTAAAAAAAGACGTTTTAACTTAATAAATGCTGAATAATTTGATTGAGAAAATAAATTATGAGAGACTAATATTAATATTAAAAAAAATTTAAACTTCATTTTATTCCCATTCTATTGTTGCTGGAGGTTTAGATGATATATCATAAACAACTCTATTTATACCTTTAACTTTATTAATTATTTTATTTGATACTTCAGCAAGAAACTCATTTGGTAATCTTGACCAATCAGCAGTCATTCCATCTAAACTAGTAACTGCTCTAAGTACAATTGTGTACTCGTAAGTTCTTTCATCTCCCATCACACCAACTGACTTCACTGGGAGTAAAATTGTAGCTGCTTGCCATACTTTATCATATAAATTTTCACTAATTAATGAAGAAATATAGATATCATCTGCATTTTGTAATAATTCTACTTTTTCTTTTGTAATCTCACCCAAGATTCTAATACCTAATCCTGGACCAGGAAAAGGATGTCTATTAAGTATATTATTAGGAATATTAAGTTGATTACCCACTTTCCTTACCTCGTCTTTAAATAATAAATTTAAAGGCTCAATAATTTTAAGATTCATTTTTTCTGGCAATCCACCAACATTATGATGAGACTTTATTGTTGCGGAAGGACCTTTAACAGATACTGACTCAATAACATCTGGATATATTGTTCCTTGAGCTAACCATTTTATATCTCCAATTTTATTTGCTTCTTTCTCAAAAACTTTAATAAAGTTATTTCCAATAGATTTTCTTTTATCTTCAGGATCAACCTTACCTAATAATCCATTATAAAAAAGCTGTTTAGCATCTACTCCAATAACATTTAAACCTAAATTATTATATGATGATAAAACATTTGAGAATTCGTTTTTCCTTAATAAACCATTATCAACAAATACACAATATAAATTCTCACCAATTGCTTTATGTATTAACATAGCAGCAACAGATGAATCAACACCACCCGATAAACCAAGAATTACTCTATCATTTTTTACGATATTTCTAATTTGCTTAACTGTATATTCTACAAATTTTTCTGAATTCCACGATTGAGAACAACCGCAAATGTCAACTGAAAAGTTTTTCAATATTTTTTTCCCAAATTCTGTATGTGTCACTTCAGGATGAAATTGAAGACCATAATAATTTTTATTTTTTAAAAAGTAAGAGGTAACCTTTACATCTTTAGTACTAGCTAATATTTTAAAAGAATTAGAAATTTCAGTTATAGAATCCCCATGACTCATCCATACATCCGAATTTGATTTAACACCCTTCATTAAAATATTTTCAGAATCTACATAAGACAATTTAGCTCTACCATACTCTCTTATTTTAGATTTTTCAATAACAGAATTATTAAAATTAGCAATTAATTGAGCACCATAACATATGCCAAGAACTGGTAAATCATTAAACTTTTCAAACTCAATTTTAGGTGAATCTTTATCATGAACCGAATAAGGACTACCCGACAATATTATTCCAAAATATTCAGATGTAATTTCTGGTATCTTATTAAATGGAAATATTTCACAATAAATATTAAGTTCTCTAATTCTTCTGGCAATTAGCTGAGTGTATTGTGATCCGAAATCTAGGATTAAAATCTTTTCTTCCATCTGCAAAATTAAACTTAGGATTTATAATAGACTAATTAAATCTATATTTTGTAATTTAGTTATTATGTATAATTTATAAATTATTTATATAAAACTATGGGGAGAGCATTTGAATATAGAAGGGCATCTAAAGAAAAAAGATGGGATAAAATGTCTAAACTTTTTCCAAAACTATCCAAAGCGATTACAGTTGCTGCAAAGGAAGGTGGTGGTGATCCAGAAATGAACTTCAAATTAAGAGCTGCTATTCAAAATGCTAAAGCTGAAAATATGCCAAAGGATAATATTGATTCAGCAATAAAGAGAGCTTCAGATAAAGAAATAAAAGATTATATAGAACAAACTTTTGAAGGTAAAGGACCACATGGGGTTTTAGTTATTGTAGAAACAGCAACTGATAATGTAACACGAACAACAGCAAATGTTAAATCTTATTTTAATAAAGTTGATGGAAACTTAGTAGCTTCAGGTTCTTTAGAATTTATGTTCGAAAGAAAAGCAATTTATTATTTAGAGAAAGATAATATAGACCCTGAAGAAATTGAATTATTTCTAATTGATTATGGACTAGAAGACATTGAAATTATTGATAAAGAAATTATTATATATGGTAATTATACTTCCTATGGAAATATTAATAAGGGTTTATCAGAACTTAATATTAAACCTAAAAAGTCGTTACTTAAAAGAATACCAACAAGTCCTGTTAATTTTTCTGAAGACCAACTAAATGATATTGAAAAGATGCTTGACAAAATGGAAGATGATGAAGATGTTCAATATGTTTTTACAAATATTGCTTAATTAATGGATATAAAAAGAAACTTTTCATTGTCTCAATATAATTCATTTGGCGTTGACCATAATGCAAAGTACTTTGTTGAAATTGAAAATTTAGATCAAATTGAGAATTTTTTGAATGATAATAATTTTAAGAAATTAGAGAAACTAATTTTAGGAGGAGGTTCAAATATTCTTTTTACAAAAGATTTTGAAGGTATAATTTTACTTAATAAAATATCTGGAATTAAGAAATTAAAAGAAGATAAAAATAATATTACATTAAGAGTTGGCTCCGGGGAAAACTGGGATAACTTTGTTTCTTATTGTGTTAAAAATGAATATTATGGTATAGAAAATCTGTCATTAATTCCTGGGTCAGTTGGTGCTGCTCCAATTCAAAATATAGGTGCTTATGGTGTTGAAATTAAGACATTTATTGAAAGCGTTAATGGTTTATTTTTAGAAAGTGTTAAAGAGAAAAAGTTTGATAATAAATCATGTCTTTTTGAATACAGAAATAGCATTTTTAAAAATCAACTTAAAAATAAGTTTTTTATAACATCAGTAGATTTTAAATTAAATAAACGAGGGAATTTTAACCTTTCTTATAAAGATCTAAATAATTTAAATAAGGAAAGCTTAACTCTAAGCTTATTAAGAAAAAAAATAATTGATATTAGAAATTCTAAACTTCCAAATCCTTTAGAAATTGGTAATGCTGGTAGTTTTTTTAAAAATCCATTGGTTGATAAATATTCAATTGATAAAATACGTAAAACATTTGATGATTTAATTTTCTTTACAGATAATGGAAAGTATAAAATACCTGCTGCATGGTTAATTGAAAAGTGTGGATGGAAAGGTTTCGAGGAGGGTAATATTGGAGTTTCAAAAAAACATGCTCTAGTGATAGTCAATTACGGAGAAAAAGACGGAAATAAAATTGATACATTATCTAATAAAATAATAAAAGATGTAAAAGAAAAGTTTAATATAGTTCTTGAGCCAGAAGTAAATATTTTTTAACTATCCTTCATAAGAAACCCTATAAATAGCATTCGCATAATCATCCGAAATAAGCATTGAGCCATCTTCTAATATTAAAACATCAACTGGCCTACCCCATGCCTCTTGTTCATCTTCATCTAACCAACCATATATAAATGGTTCATAACTAATAGATCTGGAATTTTCTACTTTCACTCTTGTAATTCTATATCCTATTTTCCTTGATCTATTCCATGATCCATGTTCTGCAATAAAAATATCTCCTGAATATTCTTCTGGAAACATATTGCCAGTATAAAACTTCAATCCTAAAGGTGCTACATGAGGTCCAAGATTTTGAACTGGTTTAACGAAATCTTCACATGGATATTTATCTCCAAATTCAGGATCAGATATATCACTACCATGACAGTATGGATAACCATAGTGCTGATTAGGTTTCTGAACTTTGTTAAGTTCACATGGTGGATAATTATCACCAAGCATATCTCTTCCATTATCTGTGAACCACATTTCTCCAGTTTCTGGATGCCAAGTAAATCCAACAGTATTTCTTACTCCATGAGCAAACACCTCTTTATCTGATCCATCGGCATTCATTCTTGTTATTGATGAATAAATCTCATCTTTACTCTCACATATGTTACAAGGAGCACCAACAGGAACATATAATTTACCATCTGGCCCAAATGAAATATATTTCCAACCATGATGCCTATCAGATGGATAATCATCTGATATTAAAATTGGTTCTTCAGGATAATCACCAAATTTATCTATGTAGTCTAAATTTTCTTCTATGTTTTTAAAAACCCATATTTTATTAACCTCAGCTACATATAAATCACCTTTATGGTAAGCTACTCCGTTAGGCATATTTTTTAATTTGTCTGTTACAAGATATTTTTTATCAATAACATTATCTCCATCAGTATCTTTAAGAGCAAATACATTATCAGCTCTTCTATTTCCAACAAAAATTGTTCCTGAAGGACTAATTGCTAAAGATCTGGCATTCTCTATATCTGAAGCATAAACTTCAATTTTAAAACCCTCTGGAAGAATAAGTTTATCTAATTGAAGGGTTAATTCTGATTTGTTATTTTCAATAATTGAAAATGAGTTAATTATTATAAAAATTAAAGTAAGAAATAATGATTTAATCATAGTTGATAATTTAATGTTTTAATCTAGTTCAAGTAAATTTTAAGTATTATCTTAAATAAACTAAACTAAACTAATGGAAAATATTGACATAATTGTATTTGTAAGTTACTGTATAGTTATACTATCAATTGGCTTATATGTTTCACGAGATAAGAAGGGATTAGGAAAGAGCGCTGAAGATTATTTTTTAGCTGGTAAATCATTACCATGGTGGACGATTGGCGCCTCATTAATAGCAGCAAATATATCTGCTGAACAGTTTATTGGTATGTCTGGATCTGGTTTTGCCTTAGGATTAGCAATTGCAACCTATGAATGGATGGCAGCTATAACATTATTAGTTGTAGGAAAGTTCTTTTTACCCATTTACATAGAAAAGAAGATATATACAATTCCTGAATTCGTTAAAAAAAGATACAGTAATAACCTTAAAACAATTTTAGCAATATTTTGGATTAGTTTATTTGTTTTTGTGAATCTAACATCTGTAATGTATCTGGGAGGAAAGGCAATGGATACAATTTTTGGTACAGGAGATGGGAGTTTAATTACAACAAGTATTATTGGTCTTGGATTATTTGCTTTAACTTATTCTGTTTGGGGTGGATTATCAGCTGTTGCATGGACTGACGTTGTTCAAGTTGTTATATTAATATTTGGCGGAATGTTAATGACAGGTATTGCTTTATCTTATGTTACGCCTAGCGGTGGAATAATGGATGGATTATCGTATGTCTATAATGCTGTACCTGAAAGATTTTCAATGATATTAGAAAAAGGAGAAATAATAACTCCTGATGGTAGAGATGCATATTTTGATCTACCAGGTATTGCAGTACTTATTGGTGGAATGTGGATAGCAAATACATATTATTGGGGATTTAATCAATATATTATTCAAAGAACATTTGCAGCCAAAAGTTTAAGAGAAGCTCAAAAAGGAATTGCTTTTGCTGCTTTTTTGAAGCTTATAATTCCAATTTTTGTAGTACTTCCTGGTATTATAGCTTATGTAATAAATCTTGATCCAACAACAGGCGAACTAATGAAAGTTTTACCAGAAGGGTTTACATCTGCTGATGGTAAAATTCTCAATGATAATGCAGCTCCTTGGCTAATCAAAAATTATATTCCAGTTGGAATAAAAGGACTAATTTTAGCTGCTCTAGCAGCTGCTATTGTATCTTCTTTAGCGTCTATGTTAAATTCTACCTCCACAATTTTTACAATGGATATTTATAAAGAAATTATTAATAAAAATGCTGGAGATAAAGAACTTGTTAGTATAGGTAGAATTGTTGTTATTGTTTCGCTATTTATAGCGATGATTATAGCTCCAATGTTTGGTAATTTAGGACAAGTTTTTCAAGCAATTCAAGAATATACCGGAGTAGTTAGTCCAGGAATTTTAGCTGTATTTATTATGGGATTATTTTATAAAAAAGCAACTAATAATGCAGCTATATGGGGAATATTACTTTCCATACCAGTAGCAATGTATTTTAAAGTTGTTCCAAAAGGATGGATTGAATTTATGCCTTCATTTTCGCACGGACTTTTTATAGGAGAAATACCATTTCTTCACCAGATGGGAATTACATTTTTAGTTACAATGTTTATAATCTATATTATAAGCTACCTTGAAGGAAATGAAGATGATCCTAAAGCTATTAAATTATCTGGAAGTTTATTTGAAACTAAACCTTCATTTAATATTCCTGCATTTGCAGTATTAATTATTACTGCTATGCTTTATGCAATATTCTGGTAAAATAGTATAATTCATGATCAGATTTTGGATATCTATTGGGTATATTTCATCGGCAGCTTTAATCGGAATGGGCATTTATAGATTATTGTTTTATAATGAATTCTTACCACAAATTTTTCTAGGAATTATAGTTTTTTTAATGATCTCTCGAGCAAAAAAGGGATAAAAAAACCCATTAATAAGATGAGTTTAATTTGAAATTCATAATGAATCAATTCTGATTATATTGTGTAGGATCAACACTCATTTGGAGCTCTTAGCTTAAAAGTATCAAACTCTTGTTGGTTAGTAACTTCGAGTATTTCTTCTACAGTAAAAGTACCACCAAAACCAGATTCGCCTGTTAATATCAACTTAATATTTCCACTTGAACCATAAGTATATTCATACTTTCTATTTGGAGAATTAAATTGAACAGTAAATGCATTTTCATTATCAACTAAAATGGTATAACCACCATTCATTGATTTATCTTCATAGCAATTTGCATTATTTGGATCAAGTAAATCATGATACGAATAATGTACATTAAATTGACTTGTAGTAATTTTAAAATCAATAAAATTAGTAGAAGTTAAGTTTAAAACAGTATTATTAGTAAAAATCGTATAAGAACCACTTTCTTTAAAAATATTTAACATTAAATATTTTTTTACAGAATCTGGTTCAGCTACTTCACTCTCTGAACATGAAAACATGATTAATACAACAAATAAATAGTAAAATTTTTTCATAGTATTATTATTAATTAATGTAAATATTTAGGAAATGATAAATTAATAAGCCTGATATAAGTC
>CEQL01147729.1_pt1 | contig 24571 bp, 19 predicted proteins | sample 356281 | NCBI WGS metagenome assembly CEQL01 (sample SAMEA2621203, study PRJEB7988) | marine metagenome | biome: marine biome (ENVO:00000447); feature: surface water layer (ENVO:00002042); material: "saline water (ENVO:00002010), including plankton (ENVO:xxxxxxxx)" | depth 5 m
AAATATATTTTAGTTGATGAATTTCAAGATACTAATTTTATTCAAAACAAATGGCTAAATTTATTAGTAAATAATAAACAAAATATTTGCTGCGTTGGTGATGATGATCAATCAATATACAGCTGGCGAGGAGCTGAAATTAAAAATTTTCTTACATTCGATAAAATTTATAAAAATTGTAAAGTATTTAAACTGGAACAAAACTATAGATCTACTAAAAACATATTAGATACTGCTTCAAATTTGATTTCAAATAATTCTAATAGAGTTGGAAAAAAATTATGGTCTTCAGCTAATCAAGGAGAGTTGGTCAAATTAAATTGTTACAGAACCGGTAAAGAAGAAGCAATAGGTATCAGTGATATAATTGAACAAAAAATTAAAAAAAAATATTCCCTTAATGATGTTTCTATACTTGTAAGAGCAATTTATCAAACTAGGGAATTTGAAGAAAGATTTCTACAGGTAGGTATTAGTTACAGGGTTTTAGGAGGTATTAAGTTTTACGAAAGAGCAGAAATAAAAGATGCAGTTTCTTATTTAAGAATAATAAATCAAAAATTCGATGACTTAGCTCTTGAAAGAGTTATTGGTGCACCTAAAAGAGGTGTGGGCGAAAGCACATTAAATCAAATTTATACATTTGGAAAAGCCAATAAATTATGTCTTGAAGACTCAATAGTTAAAATTATGGAAAAAGGAGAGTTTAAACCAAAGATAAAAACTGTGCTAAGTCAACTTATAAATATGATCAAGAAATGGCGAGAGGACTCTTTGATTATGAAACATTTTGACTTATTGAAATTAGTCTTAGATGAATCAGGATATTCTTCTATGTTAAAAAATAAAAAAGATTTAGAGAATGAAAACAGATTAGAAAATTTAAAAGAATTGCTTAGAGCTATGCAAGATTATGATAATTTACAAAGTTTTTTAGAACATGTTGCTTTAGCTACTTCAATTGATCAAGAGTGGGAAGGAGCAAAAGTTAACCTTATGACGATGCATGCTGCAAAAGGCCTAGAGTTTGATGCTGTTTTTCTTCCAGGTTGGGAAGAAGGTTTATTTCCTCATCAAAAATCTTTAGAAGAAAAAGGAGATTTTGCTTTAGAAGAAGAGCGAAGACTTGCGTATGTAGGTATAACAAGAGCTAAAAAAGAAGCTTATCTCTCTTTTGCAATGAAAAGAGCATACCATGGTGATTGGATGGATGCGCTGCCGTCAAGATTTATCAATGAAATACCAAATGAAAGTGTAGAGAAAAACGAAATAGGCATTAAGGATGCTGAAGATTTTGATTTTAATCAGGATAATACCATTGAATTTGACGAGGAATATAGAAGCCCCGGGTGGGACAGATATAAAAAAAAATTGCTTAAATGGAAAAAATAAAAAAATTAAAGAGAGCTATTATTAGAGAAAAGATTGATGGATATATTATTCCCAAAAATGATGAATTTTTTAGTGAATATATTCCTGAGCATAATGATAGGTTAAATTATATTTCTAAATTTTCAGGATCATTTGGATTTGCATTAATATTGAAAAATGAAAATTATCTGTTCGTCGATGGCAGATACACTTTACAAGCCAATTATCAAAGTGGCAAAAATTTTAAAATAATTACATTGCCTAATAAACCAAGTAATATTTTTAAAAGCAGAAAATTGATACTTGGATTTGACCCAAATTTATTTACTAAAAATATATTAAAAATATTTTTTGGAAAAAAAAATTTTGATTTAAAACCATTAAAAAATAATTTAATTGACGAAATATGGAAAAGAAATATCAGGATAAATCAAAATAAATTTTACAAATTGCCGGATCGATCTGTAGGACAAAAGTACCAAACTAAAATAAATAAAATTGTATCTTATATAAAAAAAAAGAAAGCTGATTATATATTTATCACTGCAAGTGAAAACAATGCATGGTTATTTAATATAAGAGGACGTGATACAAAATATTCTCCTATTCCTAATAGCTATGTATTAATTGATAAAAATAAAAATATTAAATTTTTTTGTGACTTAAAAAAAATTTCTCCAAGTTTTAAAAAAAAATTTAATAAAATAGAATTTATTCAAAAAGAACGCACAAATAAATGTATCGCAGAGGTAAATAAAAAAAAATTCATTATAGATAAAACAACTTGTTCTTTTAATTTTGAAAGTATTATTTCTAAGAATAATAAATTGATAAATTACGGTGACCCAATTTATTTTTTAAAATCTATTAAAAATAAAATGGAAATAAAAAATATCAAAAAAGCTCATATATACGACGGGGTAGCTCTAACAAAATTTTTATTTTGGCTAAAAAAGAATTTTGAAAGAAAAAAAATTACTGAGATTAGTGCTTCACAAAAATTATATAGTTTGAGAAAATACAATAAAAAATTTAAATTTTTAAGCTTTCCAACTATTTCTAGCTCTGGACCAAATGGTGCCATAATTCATTATAAACCTACAAATGCGACTAATAGAAAAATAGAAAAAGGAGATATTTATCTTGTAGACTCTGGGGGGCAATATGAATTTGGTACAACGGATGTTACAAGGACGATTTCTTTAAAAAACTCTAATCAAAGAATTAAAAATATTTTTACAAGGGTTTTAAAAGGACATATTGCAGTTGCAAATTACGATCTTAAAAAAAATACCACTGGATCTCAAATAGATATTCAAGCTAGAAAATATTTAAAACAAGTTGGTTTAGATTATGCACACGGAACTGGGCACGGGGTTGGGTATTTTCTTAATGTTCACGAGGGTCCCCATGCAATTTCTAAAAATAATAAAATTAAATTACAAGAAGGAATGGTTGTTTCAAATGAACCTGGTTACTATGAAAAAAATAAATTTGGTATCAGAATTGAGAATCTTATCTATGTTAAAAAGAAAAAACAAAAACAATTTTTTGAAAATTTAACAATGGCTCCAATAGATAAAAATTTAATAAGTAAAAATTTGCTTAATCCTGAGGAAAAATCGTGGGTAAATCACTATCATAGAAATGTATATAAAAATTTAAAAAGTTTTATGGTTAAAAATGAATTGCATGAGCTCAAAAGGGCTTGCTCAACTATTTAGGATATCTTTCCACTCTTTTTCTGTCATTATTTTAATATTCAAATTTTTAGCTTGATTAATTTTTCTTTTCGTTGGTTTAGAGTCTCCTACAACTAAATAATCTAACTTTTTCGACACTGATCCTAAAACCTTCCCTCCATTATTTTCAGCGATGGATTTTGCTTCGGATCTACTCATCTCTTTAAATGCACCAGTGAACATAAGTTTTTTGTTGGAGAATACTCCACTATTAACATTAATCTTGTATTCAGTAATATCCAATTCGTCGATAAGATCATTCGTTATTTTGAGATTAGTATTATTATAAAAAAAACTCTTGATTGATTCTATCTGAGTATCTCCAATTCCGTCTAAGTCCAATAAATTTTTTAATATTCGATCTTTATCATTAAAATTTATAAATTTTTTAAATTCACTGATTGAACAAAAGAAACTTGCAAGAATTTTGGCGTTTTCTTGACCAATGTGTCTTATCCCAACCGAATAAATAAATTTATCTAAACTAATTTTTCTAGATTTTTGTATAGATTTTTTTAAATTATTTATAGATAAATCTCCCCAACCATCAAGTTTTTTTATTTTAATATAATCTAGACTAAAAATATTTGACGGTTCTCTTATGAATTTTAAATCCCAGAATTGATCCACTACTTTTTTGCCAAGACCCTCAATATTTAATGCTTCTTTAGAAACTAAATGTTTTAACTTTTCACGTGCTGTATAATCACATTCATATCCTTTTATACATCTTCTTACTGCATCAAATTTTTTGGTACTTATGCTAAACTCCTTTTTAGTCTGAGCTCCGCATAAACATTTATTAGGAAAAAGGAACGATTTACTATTTTTTTCTCTTTTATTTTTTTCAACTGAAACAACTTGAGGTATGACATCGCCTGCTCTTTGAATTATAATAGTATCTCCAATCCTAATATCTTTTCTCTCAATTTCTTCCTCGTTATGTAAGGTTGCATTAGAAACAACTACGCCACCTACTGTGACTGGCTCAACTTTTGCAACAGGTGTAATTGCACCTGTTCTTCCAACTTGAATGATAATATCTTTTATTTTTGTAATGGCTTTTTCTGCAGAGAATTTATAAGCTATTGCCCATCTAGGTGAATTAGAAGTGTTACCCAATCTTTTTTGTAAACTTAAGTCATTAACTTTATAGACAATTCCATCTATATCATAATCTAAGGACGACCTTTTTTGGTCTATTATCTTATGTTGCATTTCAATTGCATCAATATCATTAGTAATTTTTATTAATGGATTAATAGAAAAATTCCATTTAGATAATTTTTTTAAAAATTCTGACTGAGTTTTAAATACCATTGGCTCGATTGCTCCAAAACCATAAGCAAAATATTGTAAAGGTATTTTGGCTGTGTCACTAGGATTTTTCTGCCTCAATGATCCTCCCGCTGCATTTCTTGGATTAGCAAATTTGTCTTTAATTTTTGTAAAATTTTTTTTTCCTATAAAAATTTCACAACGAACCTCTAATAGTTTTGGAAGATTTTCTCCTATAATTCTTTTTGGAATTGATTTAATAGTCTTTATATTTTCTAAAATATCTTCACCAACAGTTCCGTCCCCCCTTGAAAGACCTCGAATTAAGATACCTTTCTCATAAATTAAACTTGCTGAAATTCCATCAATTTTCGGCTCTGAAAAAAATTCTAAATTAGTATTAGATGTTCCTAAAAAATTATTTATTTTTTTTATAAAATCTTCCATATCATTTTTGCTAAATGCATTGGATAAAGAAAGCATTGGTTTATAATGTTTAATTTTTTTAAATTTATTGGTTGGTGGGGATCCTACCAGATCTTTTAATAATTTTAATTTTTTTAAAAAAATATGTTTCTTTTCAAGTTCTAAAGTTTCTTGTTTGATTTTATCATACTCTGCATCAGTAACTTTTGGATTATCTTTATTAAAGTATAAATCATTATGCACTTTTAAATTTTTAATATTTTTTTTATATTTTTTAATAATCTCGCTTTTTTTCATTTATTAATTTTAATTTTTTCAATAATTTTTTTAAGAATACTTTTATCTTTTTCCTTTTTAGAAATCTTGGGAATTTGATAATCTTTATTAATTATTTTATAAGACTGTTTAAACCATTCACTCGAGTTGTAATTATAACCTAATAAACTTGCATACTTGTTTGCCTCTTCCTCAAGTCCTAAATGATAATGTATTTCTACTAATCTATGTAAAGCTTCCTCCACAAAAATAGTTTTTTCATATTTTTTTAAAATCAATTTTAACCTATTTATAGCCGGAATCCATTTTTGAACTTCTATATAATATTTTGCAATATAGAGTTCTTTTGCAGCAAATTGATTTATCACTAAATCTTTTTTAAAATCTAAGTCTATTGCATAATCACTATTTGGATATTTTTTTAAAAAAAAATCTATTTTTTTTTGTGCATTAAGTAATGGCTCTAAATCATGTCTCTCGTCCTCTATTTGTTCAAAATGTATAATAGCGCTTAAATAATGCGCGTACATTACATTTTTATCTGCTGGATAATTTACAAAAAATCTATTTAGACTTTCTAAAGCTTCATCATAAAAATTTATACTGTAAAGGGAAAAAGATGACATGATTGCTGATTTTGCAGCTAAAATTGGATCTTTAAAATTTAATTCAGCTTCGGAAAATTTTTTACTAGCATAAAAAAAATCATTTTTTTCAAAAGCTTCGTATGCCTCATTATAAATTAAAAATGGATCTATTTTTTTTGATGGCTCATAATTAATTTTTTCTTTAGCGCAAGATGAAAACAGCACAATTATTCCCAATATCGAAATTATTCTTGAAAACATCAATATAGTAATAACAGATTAGTTTATAATTTGTACTGGGAAATTAGATTAAAGGATTATGCATTTATAGCCATTTTGTGATGACTTTCTAAATCTATATTCTTCTTATTATCAAAAGTATTTGTTAAATCTTCTTTATGAGTAACTTTATAAAATTCTTTTGATTTCATAAGTTTTCTTAAAAACTTATTTGATAATTCATGTCCTCCTTGATAACAAATTACCTTTCCTAAAATTCTGTAACCTGACAAAAGAAAATCGCCAGCTAAATCTAAAATTTTATGATTCACAAACTCTTTATCGTTTCGTAAACCACCTTCATTAAGAACTTTTTCGTTATCTACCACAACAGCATTATCTAACGATCCACCTTTAGCTAATCCTGCTTTTTTGATTTTTTCAATATCTTTAAATAAACAAAATGTTCTTGAACTTGATACATCGTGTAATTCATCCGTGAGAAAATTAATACTATTTCTCTGATTGCCAATAATCTTATTTTCGTAATCCAGTTGAAAATCAACTTCTAAGGATATTTGATTTGGTTGAATTGAAATTGTTTTTTTTCCATCTTTCAACTCAACTTTTTCAGTTACTTTAAGATACTTCCTTTTAGAAGATAAATAGTTAACTTTTATATTTTTAAAGACATCTAAAAAGTTTTTTGCTGATCCGTCCATAATTGGTATTTCTTCTCGATCTATTTCTACTAGAGCGTTATCAATACCAGCTATATAAAATGCTGCCAACAAATGCTCAACAGTTGAAACTTTTACACCATGGCTATTTTCTAGTGTTGTACAAAGCTTAGCTGAAGAGACATTTTTATAATTTGCTTCAATTAAGTTATTTCTTTTTAAATCAACTCTTTTAAAGATAATTCCATCGTTGTCATTAGCGGGAAATATTTTAATGTTTGAAATCTCTCCAGAATGAAGCCCTACGCCACTGAATGATATTGGTTTTGAAATAGTTCTTTGAAATTCACTTTGCATGACTTTGATTTATAAAGAACTTATTAATTAATCTTAAAACAACTAATGTTTCTAAAAATAACAATAATCATCTAAATATAGTGTCAAAAAACCTTGTAATTAATGACTTTTTTGTCCTAGCGATTGGAATTGCTTCTTTCTTCCAACCAAAATGGACAATCTTATTTAATGTTTCTAACATTTGTTCACTTAATAAAGAGTCTAAATGTTTTAAATCGAATTTGTCATTAGAACTAAAACTAGTCTCTAAAATTTGCTTTAAATTAAGAGATATGTTTTTGCTCATAATCTCTAAAAATATTACTTTTGCAAATTTACTGTAATATTTTAAATTAATATTCTTATGTATTATTAATTCAGAAATTTCTTGGGCCCGAGCCATTGCAATTTGATATATTAATTTTTTTTTAATTTTGACATAATTATCATCTTTAAAATATTCTTTTTCAATTAACTCGTTTTCTGAAATATTCTTATTCAATTCTATTTTTTCCAAAATCAATTTAATCGTACTTTGTTTTAAAGATGTAACTTTTGAAATATCATTTAAAATTATATCAACACCAAATTTAAAATCTTGTTTGTACTTTAAAGAATTATTTTCAAAATAAAAAATAGAGGAGTATTGATTATTCAATTCAATATGAAAAAAAGTTTCACAATTTTCATTCTTATTACTAATGAATGCACCCTTTAAAAAACTTTTTAGCAAAATTTTTTTAATCTTTAAATTACATTCATCAAATATATTCTTTAAATTTTTATAATCATTAGATTTAATCAAAGAAAAAGATAATTCATGAGAATAAAAGTCGCCAAATAATCCGATGGGTAAATTATCAATTTTTTTTTTATCTAAAAAAAATTTTGAATTAAAAATATGAAGTATTGTTTTTTTAGTTTCTATTTTATCTACGTATGACTTTAATGTATTTAAAATATAATTTATATTTTCTCTTAATATTTGCGAGCCATTTAGCTTTTTAAATCCAGTTAAATTTATAAATTGCGGATTTAAATTTTCTAAAATTAATACTAAGTCTTTAAAAGTATAATTTAATTTTTGTTCAATTAGATAGACATTGTCTTTAATTAATTTAAAAATTTGGTCAAAATCAGAAATTTGTCTATTTTCTACTCCTTTAATCGGTATGCTTATTTTATAAATAACTTCATTTCTATGTTCATTTTTTTCTCCAACAAAAAAAATTAAGTTTGAATTATTGATTTCAATATAAAGTGTGCGAAAATAATTTTTCATACATTATTTAAGAATTAGTTGGTCTTGAATTCTATAATCAAATAAAACGTATTTCTTAAAATTATTTTTTTCTCTAATATATAAAAAATTTTCAAGACTTTTAACGTAGTTTTCTTGAGGAAGCTTAATAATTTTTTTCGAAGTTGTTTCTAGATCCCATCTTTTTGACTCATATAAGGTATATTTTTTTATTAAACTGAGTGGAAAGTTAATCTTCTTTAGATTTTTATGAAAAATTTTAAAATCTTCTTTATTTCCCAAGACGTAAGGCAAATTTTGATATTCTTTTAAATTGGTAAATTCTATTATTTCAATCTTTTCGCTCAAATAAAATTTATTTTTTTTATTAAATAAAATAGCAAATGGTTTTTTTTCAAATATTATTAACTTCAGAGTGTTAGGATATTTTCTTTTTATTTTAAAACTATCAATGAAGGTATTTTTCATGAGTGCTTTCTCAATCTCTTTGTTATTTAAAAGTAAAAGATTTTTATTATAAAAAGGAGTCAATAAATTTTTTAATTCTTTATCCTTAATTAAAAAGTTATTATTTATCTCTATTTCTTGCAAGTTAAACTCTACTACCTTTGTTTTATGATTAGGAATAATTGTTGTTAATAGTATAAACAATAGAACTGCAATTATTGTTTGTTTTTTCATCTATTGATACTTGCATCTAAAAGAATTTTCTCAACCAAATTTTCAAAAGTTAACCCTTTAAAACTAGCAATTTCAGGAACTAAAGATAAACTTGTCATTCCAGGTTGAGTGTTTATTTCAAGTAAATAAAACTTATTATTATAAAATTTAAAATCGGATCGTGTAACTCCTCTGCATTTTAAAGATTGATGAGTTTTTTTTGCAATTTTTAAAACCTCAACATATTTTTTTTTAGATAGTCTTGCTGGCATTATGTGTTCTGTCTTTGCCTTTTTTGTATACTTGGCTTTGTAGTCGTAAAAAAGTCTTTTTGGAATAAGTTCTATTGCTCCAAGTGATCGTCCATTTATAACTGCAACTTGTATTTCTTGTCCTCCTATAAATTCCTCTATTATTAATTCATTATATTTTTTAAATTGTTGTTTTATTGATTTTAATAAAATCTTTAAATTTTTGTTAACTTTTACGCCTAGACTTGATCCTTCATTTATCGGTTTAGAAACAATTGGAAAATTAATTCTCTTTTTTTTTATAATTTTGTTTATCTCAATTATTTTAAATTTACTTTTTTTTATTGAGAAAAAGTTTGGTGTTTTTATTTTTTTTTTAATAAATATTTCTTTTGAAATAATTTTATTCATTGCGTTATAAGAGCTTGTTACACCAGAATGAGTGTAGGGGATCTTTAAATATTCAAAATAACTTTGAGCTACACCATCTTCTCCATCTCTTCCATGCAACGCATTAAAAATGACATCAGTTTTTTTTTTATCAATTGAGTAAAAATTTTTAATTTTTGGGTCAAAAGTTGAAACTTTGTAACCTTTTTTTTTTAATGCATTTATACAAGCTTTACCGCTTTCCAAACTAACAGCTCTCTCACCTGATGTGCCACCTAAAACAACTAAAACGTTTTTAAATTTTTTTCTATTCACCAATAATTTTAATCTCTAATTCTAGATTTTCTCCAGTTTTTTCATGCACTTTCTTTTTAACCTTTTTTATTAAATTTTCGATATCAATTGATTTTGCTTTACCATTATTAACAAAAAAATTGCAATGTTTTTTTGAAAGCATTGCATCACCTTCTGTTAAAGAATCACAACCAGCTTCTTTGATTAACATCCAGGCTTTTTTATCTTTGCTTATATTTTTAAATGTACTGCCACAGGTTTTTATCTGGCTTGGTTGAGATAATTTTTTTCTTTCAATAAAATAAGATTGTTTTTTTTCTATTTCATTTTTTTTACTAATTGAACCTTTAAGTTTAGCAGATATAATAATTAGATCTTCTGGTAAATCTGTGCCTCTATATGAAAAATTAATATCTTTCTTATCTATTTCTATTTCTGAAAAATTTTTTTTATTTATTGCTTTTATAGATAATAAAATTTTAGATACATCATAATCATAACAACCACTATTCATTATAATAGCACCTCCAATTGATCCTGGTATACATGATAGAAACTCTAAATTCGTAAGACTATTATCTTTTGCAAAATTTGCTACTTTGCGGTCTAAAGTAGCAGCACCTACTTCTATTACATCACTTCTGATTTTTTTAACGAATGAAAAGTCTGGTCCTAATTTTATAACAGCCCCTTTGACACCATTATCTCTAATTAATGTATTTGAGCCCGCACCTAGAATTGTTAATTTTAATTTATTTTTTTTAATTTCCTCTAAAAATTTTTTTAATTGATGTTTATCTCTAGCCTTATAAAAAAACTCAGCATTGCCTCCTAAATTAAACCAGCTATAATTTGAAAGATTAACATTCATATTTAAGTTATCTTTAAACTTTTCATAAAAATTTTTATTAATAGTCATAATGAGTATTTAAGCCCCGCAATCCATCTTGATATAATTCCAGCACCCATTCCAATGACTATTTCATTGCTAATCAAATTTTTTTTCAAAAATTTACTCAGATCTATTTCATTTTTAATTATAATCACTTGAGTATTTGAATTTATTGAAATTGAGCTAGCAAATTTGACAAGATTAAAATTCAAGTTTTTTTTCTCACCTGCTGCATACAATGGGCAAATTATTACTAAATTAGATTTTGCAAAACATTTAGAAAATTCTTTTTTTAAAGATATAACTCTTGAGTATCTATGCGGCTCAAATATGCTTATAATTTTTCTTTTAGGATTTACTTTTTTGACACCTTCCAAAATTGATTCAATTTCAGTTGGATGATGGGCATAATCATCATAAAAGTCATTCCTTTTTTTTGTGAATACTTTTGTCATTCTTCTTTGAACACCTGAAAAACTTTTAAGCGAGCTCTTAACTAATTTGAAATTTGCTCCAAGATTAATACATACAATAAAGGCAGCAGCAGCATTAAGTACATTATGTTTGCCTAATAATTTTACTGTAATATTTCTTATATGTTTATTTTTTTTTTCTTTATCTTTAAAATTTAGATCAAATGTGGTTCTTTCGGGGTAATATCTTATATTCTTTATTAGATAATTAGCTTTTTTATTTTCACCATAAGTTAAAATATTCTTATTTTTTATTTTTTTTAAAATTTTTTTAATATTATTATTATCAATGCAAATTACAGCTTTACCAGTTGGTGGTGTTTTATCGATAAACTCTATAAAAGAATTTTCTAAATTTCTGTAATTTTTATAGTAATCTAAATGTTCATAGTCAATATTAGTCACTATTGAATAATTTATTGGAAGTTTTAAAAAACTACCGTCTGACTCGTCAGCCTCAAGTATTGCCCAGTTGCCTTTTCCAAGTTTTGCATTACTTTTTAAAGAATTTATAACTCCACCATTTATTATAGTTGGGTCTAATTTTTGATCAGATAAAATTTTTGCTACTAGAGACGTAGTAGTTGTTTTTCCGTGCGAACCAGTAATTATTATATTTTTTTTTAGAGATACAACATCAGCTAAGATCTCGGCTCTTGAATAAATTGGTATTTTGTTATTTTTTGCATACTTAAGTTCTATATTATTTTTTTTTATAGCTGTAGATTTTACTAAAATAGTAGCTTTTTTAACATTCCCCGATGAATGGCCTATAAAAATTTTTATACCTGCTTTAGAACAGCTGATTGTATTTTTATTTTTATTTTGATCACTTCCTTGTATTTTAAAACCCATGTTTTTCATCACTTGAGCTAGACCACTCATTCCTATACCTCCGATGCCAACAAAGTGAATAATGTCGTTATTAGCTAAATTAATTTTTTTCATTAATAATATTTTCTATTTGATTATCTAATTTTTTATAAATTTCTTTGTCAGAATATTGACTTTGATTTAGTAAAATATTTTTTTGCAACGATTTATCATTAAAAATTGAATTAATTAAATCGTGTAATTTGTCTTGTATATCTTTTTCTCTCAATAAATATCCGCAGCCCTTTTTTACATAAAATTCAGCATTTTTATATTGATGATTGTCTGCTGATGATGGTAGCGGTATTGATATAAAAGGTATTTTTACGTTAATCAACTCACCTAGAACAGAAGCTCCTGAGCGAGTTATGACTAGATTTGCCTTGGAATAATAATAAACAATTTTATCGGTAAAATTAAATATTTCATATTCAATTTTTGCTTTTTCATAAAATTCCGATAATTGCTTATTCTGTTTAAGCTGACATTGTTGGTAAACTTTTATTGGAGTGTTAGAGTTCCTGATTTTTTGAAATATTCTTGGTAATTCATCAGCAAAAATTCTAGCAGCTTGACTGCCTCCTAAAACCAAAATATTTATTCCGTTAAATATATCTTCACTAATTTTTTTGGCATTATTAAAGTAAATTATTTCTTCTCTTACTATATTTCCTATTTCAAAAACCTTATTTTTATATTTTGGTGCAATACCTTCGAGTTCTTTATATGAAACAAATATTTTTTTTGAAAAAGGTAATAAATATTTATTAGCTTTTCCGATAATTAAATTATTTTCATATAAAATAAATTTAATTCTTAGAATTGATGCCGCAATACAGAATGGGAAAGATGAGTACCCACCCATTCCAAAAATTATAGATGGCCTATTAAATATCAGAAATATAAAGGACTTTATTACTGAATAAATTATAGTCAAACCAGATAATAAAAATCTTAAAATATTTTTTTTTATCAGAGGCGATGATGGAAAAATCTGTAATTTAATATTTTTATAATTTTTTAGTAATTTTGATCCTCTTTTGTCTGTAGTAAGAACTACATCGTAATTTTTATCTAAATGTTTAGCTAAGCTATAAGCAGGAAAAATGTGTCCTCCAGTTCCGCCTGATGCAATTAATATTTTTTTTTTAGTCATACAAATATGCCTTATTCTTAGTATAATTCAAAACTAAACCAGCTAAAATTGCACTTCCAATTAATGATGAGCCACCATAACTTAAAAAAGGTAACGTCATTCCTGTAGTTGGTAATATGCCAGTATTTACTCCAGCGTGAATAAAAGTTTGAAAAATTAATAATGTCGCTAAACCACTAAGAGAAATTTTTAAAAAATTATTTTCTTGATTAATGCAATTTTTTATAATTCTAAAAGAAATATATAAGAATATAATTAATATCATTATTGAAACTAAAGAACCATATTCCTCAGATATAACAGCTATCACATAATCTGTATGGGCTTCTGGCACACTTTCTTTTAGAATACCTTCACCCATACCTTGCCCCGTTAATCCACCTAATTTTATCGCATCAAGAGCTGAAGAAGATTGAAATTTATCCCCCTGACTTGGATCAAAAAAAGTAATTAAACGATTTGAAATATATCCAAATTTTTCAGGTAAAAAAAATAATAAAGAACTTAAAAAAAGAAAAAATACTGAAAAAAAAACAAATATATATCTCCAACTAATACCAGATACAAAAACAGTAGCAATCCAACTTCCTATTAATAAAATTGATTGTCCTAAATCTGGTTGATCAATTAACAATATTATTACTGAACTTAAAAGAGTGAAGCTCAAAAAATACTTTATTTGTGAACTTGAAAATTTTTCAAAAGTTATAATTTTTACAGTCATTAATATAAATAATGGCTTCAAAATTTCAATTGGCTGTAATCTAAAAAAATAAAAGTCAAGCCACCGTTTAGCACCTTTTACCTCAATTCCAAAAATTGGTACTAATGCTAAAAAGATGTAAGATAGTATGAAAAATGGTACTACAACTTTAATAAGTGATTTTGTTTTAATCAATGAAATTGTGATCATTAAAACCAAAGCTAAAAAAGTAAATATAAGATGTTTGGTGAAAAAAAAGTAGTAATCTTTATTTAATCTTTCCCCAGCAAGAGAAGATGTTGATGAAAATGAAAAGAATAAACCTAAAAAAAATAACATTAAAAAGCATATTAAAATTTTTTTATCTATACTTCTCCAATAATCTATTAACCAAAATTTAAATATATTTTCTAGCATATATTTTACTTAATCTTTTAAATTCATCTCCTCTTTCTTCAAAGTTTTTGAATTGGTCGAACGACGCTGCTGCAGGACTTAATAAAATATACTTAACACTTTTATTTGAAATTTTAATCTCTTTTAAAATTTGGAAAATTGAATTCTTAAGATTTTTAGTTATTGAATATTCTAAATTATCTTTAATTTGTTGTTGAAAAAATTTTGTATTTTTTCCGATTAAATAGCATTTAATAATATTTTTTTTTAAATTTAATAATTTGATTTTGTCTCCTTTTTTGGGAAGTCCTCCTAAGATCCAGTAAATATTAGATAAACTTGAGATAGCTGATTTAGAAGCTATAAATGAAGTTGCTTTAGAGTCATTAATAAATATTACATTTTTCTTTTTAAAGAAAATTTCAAATCTGTGACTTAAGCCCTTAAATGATCTCATTGTGCGAATGAATGATTTTTCACTAATTTTAAAAACTTTGGAAAATTTATAAACGAAACTCATGTTTTCATCATTGATATCGGAAGTTAAGTAATTATTTTTTATTTTATACTTAATTTTTTTATATTCTATTAATTTGGGTTCAATCAATTTACTCAAATATTTTTTTTTTTTAAAAAATTTTTTAAGCTTTGTATTAACAAATGCGAAATGGTTTTTTGTTTGGTTTTGAAAAATTTTAAATTTTGAATTCATATAATTACTCTTACTACCGTGCCAATCTAAATGATCATTAGTCAGATTTAGAAAAAAAGCAAAATTTGGACTTATAAATTTTGAATGTGATAGTTGGAATGAAGATGTCTCTATTATCATGTAACTATTTTTAGAAAATTTTTGCTCTAGTATAGGATTACCAATATTTCCACCAAGTGAACATTTTAATCTATTTTTTTTTAAAAGATGTTCTATTAATTTACACGTAGTTGATTTTCCATTAGTACCTGTCACAACTATACTTTTAATTTTTTTCCTCCATAAATAAAATAAATCAATATCTGTAATTATTTTTTTTTTATATTTTCTTAGAATCTTATTTTTTGTTAAACTTATACCTGGAGACAAAACAATATAATCAACACGGTTCAATGATTTTTTTAAATTTTTAGTTCTATATTTTTTAAATAAATATTTTTTCTTATCATCCCAAACTTCAAAATTTTTAATTTTGTTTTTTCTAAAAAACTTTAAAACTGAAAGCCCGGATAACCCTAATCCATAAACTAGATACGACAGTCCTTTGATTTTTTGTAAATTGGGCATGCTCTACCTCAATTTTAATGTTGCTAGCCCCACCAGTGCTAAAATAATAGCTATAATCCAAAACCGAATTACAATTGTGGATTCTGCCCACCCTTTTTTCTCAAAATGATGATGTATTGGAGCCATCTTAAAAATTCTTTTTCCAGTTAATTTAAATGAAACTACTTGAATAATCACCGAGACTGTTTCTAAAACAAATAATCCACCAATTATGGCCAGAACAATTTCATGTTTAACTATTATCGCTATAGCAGCAAGTGAGCCGCCAAGAGATAGAGAACCAGTATCTCCCATAAAAATTTTTGCAGGTGGAGCGTTATACCAAAGAAAGCCTAAACATGAACCAACAATTGATCCACAAAAAATTGATAATTCGCCCACATCTGGAATGTATTGGATTTGTAAATATTCAGAAAATATTGTGTTTCCAACAACATAAGAAATTAAAGTAAATGAAATTGCGACTAACATTACTGGAACTGTGGCTAATCCATCTAAACCATCGGTTAAGTTAACTGCGTTTGATGCTCCAATAATAACAAAAAGACCAAAAGGTATAAAAAATAAACCCATATGCAAAATCAAATTCTTAAAAAAAGGAAAATAAAGATCATACAAATATTCATGATTTGAGTAATTGATTAAAATAAATAAAGTTATGACTCCAATTATAATTTGACCTAAAAACTTGTATTTAGACTTAAGTCCTCTTGAATTTTTTAATTTAATTTTAAGTATATCATCCAACAGTCCTAATGCGCCAAGAGATACAGAGACAAAGATTAATGTCCAAATATATATATTTGTTAAATCTGCCCACAAAATTGTACCAGAAATTATTCCAATAATAATAATCACACCACCCATAGTTGGTGTGCCAGACTTTTTTATTATATGGTCAATTGGTCCGTCTTGCCTGATTGGACCAGTTATCATTTTTTCAGAAAATATTTTAATTAATGGGCCTCCGATGATGAATACGATCACTAAAGATGTTACTACCGACAAACCAGTTCTGAAAGTAAGGTATTTAAAAACATTTAAAAATGAGTACTGATCAATAAATGAAGTAAGTAAATTAAATAACATCTATATTCCTTTAATAATTTTTTTGCTAAAATTATTAAGTCCTGTCGCATTAGAACCTTTTATCATTAAGTAATCATTATTTGATATCATTTTTCTCAAATTTAAATCTATATCTTCTTCATCTTGAAAAATATTTCCTCTTTTAACCTTTTTAAGATGTTTATAGGTAAAAATCATATTTTTTCCTTTAATGAATACTTTGTCGATATCAGAATTGTTAATAACTTTAGATAGCTCCTCGTGATATTTTTTAGATTTAGTTCCAAGTTCAAGCATATCGCCTAATATTAAATATTTTTTAAATTTCAATTTCTTTATTTGACAGAATTTATTTATTGCATTTTTGACAGAAAGAGGATTGGCATTATAACTTTCGTCGATCAGATTAAACTTTTTTTTATATCTTTTTATTAAATATTTTTTGCCTCGACCTTCAGATGGCTCGAGATTTTTAATTACAGTTTTTGCTTTAATAAAATTTAATTTAAGTTCTTTTAAAATAGCGATTGAGGCGAGTACATTATAAATATTTAAATCTTTAATTTCAAAATTTATTCTCTTATCTTCAATTTTTATAAAGATTTTTGTAAAATTATTTTTTTTAATAATTTTATAAAGACGTATATTTGATTTTTTGTGAGTTCCAAAAGTGATGATCTTTAAACGATATTTTTTTGCTTTTTTATGAAGAAATTTAAAAAATTTATCGTCTCTGTTTAAAATTAAAGACCCGCCAGAGATAATATTTTCTATTATTTCTGATTTGGCTTTTGCTATGCCGTTTAAATTTTTAAAGTTTTCTAAATGAGCTTCACCAATATTAGTAATTACTCCTATTTGAGGTTTGATCATCTTAGTGAGGTTTCTTATTTCTCCGGCTCTACTCATCCCAACCTCAAAAACACCAAATTTATCTCCAATATTAAGGTTTGAAAGACTAATTGGAACTCCAAATTGATTGTTAAATGACTTGGGTGATGAGTGTGTTTTTCCAAAATATTTTAGAAGTTCTTTAGTTAAATCTTTTAAAGACGTTTTTCCAGCACTTCCGGTAATCGCAATTATTTTTGCTAAAGATGATTTTCGTTTCAATTCTGCAAATTTATTTAAGAAAAAAATTGAATTTTTTACCTTAATTATTTTTTTATTTATATTGTTGATATTTTGATCGGAGACAATACATGCTGCTCCTTTCTTTAAAGCAATCTTGATAAATTTATTTCCATCATTTTTTTTTCCTTTTATCGCTAGAAATAGATTATCTTTTTTTATCATTCTGGAGTCAATTGATAAGCCATTAAAATTAATTGGTTTAATTTTACCTAGTATTTTTTTTAATAATAATTTGTTTTGAAAGTAATTTTGTTTTTTATTAGTAAATATAGTCTTTTTAATTTTTAATTTTTTGATAATTTTTTTATCTGAAATATTTAATATTTTATTTCTATACAGCTGTTGTTCTTCATGACCTTTACCTGCAATCAAAATAATCTCATTTGGATCTGCATTTTGAATAGCTTTTTTTATAGCTAAAGACCTATTACCAATATTAAATAATTTATTTTTATCAATAAAATTTGACAATCCATTTCTAATTTTTCTAGGATTTTCACTCCTTGGGTTGTCGTCGGTTATATAAACCTTTTTACAATTTTGATTAGCTATTCTAGCCATTGAGGGTCTTTTTTTTTTATCTCTGTCACCACCACAGCCAAAAACTAATGATATATTATTTCCATATTTCAATTTTAGACTATATAAAGTTTTAATTAATGCGTCAGGAGTATGTGCATAATCGATATAAACTTTTATTTTATTTGGATACTGTTTAACTAATTCAAGACGACCATTAACATCTCTAAGTTTATTAATTGATTTATATATCAATGTTTCATTTAGGCCACATATCTTTAAACTTGATATAGCCATTGCTAAATTTTTAATTTTAAAATCACTTCCTAAATTATTTGAGTAATTGTGTATTTTTTCTAACTCCTGCTTTATATCAAAAAGTTTTAATTTTTTCTCTTGAGCTATTTTCTTTAATTCTTTAAATGGTTTAATTTCTTTGTCAGATATAATTGCAGATCTTTTCTTTAGAATCTCTCTAAACAAAATTAATTTTGAATTTAAATAAGATCTCATAGTTTTATGATAGTCTAGATGGTCTTGGGTAAAATTTGTAAAAATAGCTGCTTTAAAGTTAATATGATGTAATCTACTTTGATCTAAACCATGGCTAGATGCTTCAATTATTACATTATTAATGTTTCTTTTTTTTAGGAATTCTAAATTTTTATGAATTGATAATGTGTCAGGAGAAGTGAGGTCTGTTTTAATTGTTTTTTTATTATATTTTATGCCTAAAGTTCCAATGGATGCGGCAGGAATCTTATTAATTATCAACATTTGATAAAAAAAATCAGCTACAGAAGTTTTTCCATTAGTTCCGGTCACCGCAATTATATTTTTCGGCTTAAGTTGGTAAAATCTCGATGCTATTAAGCTTAATAATTTTCTCAAGTTGTTTTTTCTCAAAATATGAGCACTTTTATGCTTACCTTTATATTTTTTTGAACAAACGATTACAGAAGCACCTTTGCTAATTGCTTCTTCTATAAAATTTTCTCCATTATTTTTTTTTCCTTTTATTGCAAAAAAAATGAAATTTTTTTTTACATCTTTGCTATTATCTGCGATACCCGATACAAAAATATTTTTTTTATTTTTTGAAATATCTTTAATTAAATTTTTCAACAACATGCTGGTTTATAAATTCATTTTTATTTATGGCTAAAATTGGTCCAATTTTTTTTATAATCTTGCCAGCAACATAAACAGAATTCCAACCAGATGTATTATAAGGGGCTTTTGTTTTGACCCCTCTATAGTTATAGATCAAATCTTTATTAATTTTTGGATTCTCTAGCATTACTAGTAAAGCATAATTAGGTTTATGGGACGGAAAAACTGAAATAAAAGTATTAAGTTTATTTTTTTTATTTCCATAACTCTCTGCTGTTCCAGTTTTCCCACCAACGTAATAACCGTTTTGGTCTGCTAAACTTGCTGTTCCATTTTCACTGCTTACAACTTTTCTTAAAATGTTTGTCATTTTTTTACTTGTCTCAATTGAAATTATTCTATTTTTAATTTGTTTTTTTTTGTCTAGAATTAAAGTTGGAGTAATTGACAACCCACCATTTATCATGCTCGCGTAAAGAGATGTAGCCTGAAGAGGTGTGGTTGTAATACCATGACCAAATGAAATTGTTTCTAGCTTGCATTTATCCCAATTAAATTGATGAGGAACACCTACTTCCTCTAATTCAATTTTCGGGTTTTTGATTAGCTCAGTTTTATTGATAAATTCTCTAAATCTTTCCTCACCTATTTTTTTTGCCAAAATTACTGATCCAACATTTGATGACCTGATCAAAATTTCCTCTACAGTTAGGTTTTTTGGATGCTCTTTCATATCAGTAATCTCATGAATCGAACATTTTAAATTTTTTGGGATATTTTTTATTAAAGTACTAGGATTTACAAGATCATGGTCAAGCGCTAATGCAACTGTGAAAGTTTTGAAAATTGAGCCTAATTCGTAAACCCCTTTAGTAATTTTATTTAAATAATTTTTATCAATTATATTAATTCTTTCATTAATATTAAAATTTGGTAATGAGACTAAAGAAATTATTTCACCATTATTTACATTCATTAATAATGCAGCAGCACCAGTTGCATTAAATGTTGAAATGGACTCATTAAGTTCATTGTGAATTAAGTATTGAATATTACTATCTAAAGTTAATTTTAAAGGTTGTTCTTTGAGCAAATTGTCTTTAAGTTCTCTATCTAAATATTTTTCTATACCTGAAATTCCATAATTATCATAATCAACTTGACCGATTATATGACTGAAAAGACTCCCGTGAGTATACATTCTTGCCTGAAAAGGTTCAAACTTAATGGCTTTTTCTCCAAGGGCCCAAAACTTTTCTTTTTCCTTCTGGCTTATTCTTGTTTTTAAGCGAAAATATTTATTTCCATTTAATTTTTTTTTTATTTCATGAAAAGGAAGTTCAGGAAAGTTTATCCTCAGTTTAATCAAAAAATTTTTTTTATCATTTACAAGTTTTGGATTAATTGCAACATGAAAAGTGTTTACATTTCTAGAAATTATTACTCCGTTTCTATCTGTAATATCTCTTCTTAGTAACGAAAATTTTGATTTATGGCTCTCTAAATTAGAAATATTTTTTTTGTCTAGTGATACATAAATAATTTGAACGGAAAAAATAAATATTAGAGAAAAAAAGAAAAAAAATAATAGATAAATTCTGTCCTGTAGATAATTTGTTTTTTTTAAAATTTTATTTTTTTTATTTGTTTCTAAATAATCTTCAAAATAAAAACTTGATTGGTTTAAATCTTTATTTTTTTTTAATTTTTTCTTCATTTAAATTTTTAAGTATTGAAAGTTTATTTTGAATTTCATCAAGATCTGAAATACTAAGAAAAATCTTTGAGTATTCAATTGGTCGATAATTATTAAATCCAATCTCATTTAGCTTTTTTTCAATTTCTTCTGGTGACGTTAGGTAGAAAAAATCTAATTGAGTTTCATTAATATCTTTTTCTTTAAATGCAACTTTAATTTGTAGGTTTGTTATTTTTTTCTCAAGAACTCGAGTTTTATTTTTTATTATTGATGTAATAATTAATAGCAAAAGTAACAAACCAGTTGAAATTAAAAATTTTGTTTTAAACATTGGTAGCTTCCAAATCTAAAAATTTTTTAAATCTTTTAATAAAGTCAATTGGGTAATTAAATTTATTTTTATTCCTAACAGCAAACCTTAATTTTGCTGACCGTGATCGATAATTTTGTTTAATTTCCTCTCTTGATGGTTTTAATGCTTTATTTTTGTACTCATTAAATAACACCAGTTTATTATCTTTTATTTCTGGAAAATATCTTGATGGTTTTGATTTATTTTCAGAAAAATTTCTAAAAAAATATTTTATTATTCTATCTTCAATTGAATGGAAACTTATTACAAGAATTTTTCCACCAGGCTTCAAAATTTTTGTTGCGCTAATAATACCGTTAATTAATTCAGTAACTTCTTTATTAACGAAAATTCTTATTGCTTGAAATGTTTTGGTACATGGGTTTATTTTTTCTTGATAATTTTTTTTTTTACTGTTTTGAATTATTTTTACTAAATCAACTGTACTACTAATTTTTTTAATATTTCTAAATTTTACTATATTTTTTGCTATTTTTGACGCCTCTTTTTCATCTCCAAGAATTTTTATTATAGATTTTAAATTATCCTCACTAAGATTATTTATCACCTCTAAAGCTGAAATTTCATTTAGCCCCATGGTCATATCTAACTCTTTTGATGATTTAAAGGAGAAACCTCTGTCTAAATCATCTAATTGTATTGAAGATAAACCTAAATCGAAAATAATTGCATCTACTTTTTTACTGGAAATATTTTCTATTTGGCTAAATTTAATTTGGTAAAATTTAAATCGGTTGGGATATTTTCTTTCAAGCGCTTTTGCCTTAGAATATACTTTTTTATCTCTATCAATCGCTTCTACTTTAGTTTTTGAAAATTTAAGAATCTCTTTTGAGTAACCGCCCCCACCAAATGTACAGTCAATAAAATTTCCTCCCGCAGAAGGTGATGATATTTTAATAACTTCATTCAACATTACTGGAAAATGTGATAATTCCAGTGATGAAGTTTGATTGTTCATTAGTCCAAAAATTTATCATTAAAACTTTTGTTTCCTTAAAAACGCAGGAATCTCAAATTCTTCTTCCTCGTCAAGGTCTTGATCAAATAATTGATTTTTATATATATCTTCTGTCTCCTCTAATTCTATATTTTCAGTTTGACTACTATTTTCATCTGAAAATAATTTTGGGGTGTATTCCTCTCTAGAATTTTCATCTTTTAATGATATGCTTTCATTATCATCTAAATTATTATTTTCAATATAGGACGCACTTTCAATAGAAACTCCTGAAGGTATATATTCAGAGGTTTCTTGTTCATTAGAGACTGTATCGTTAATTGAATTTTGATTTTCTAAATCGTCAATAGGATTTAGTTTAGTTTCATCTTGCTCATGTTCCTCTATCTGAAAACTTTCATCAAGTTTAAGAGCAGTAGCTCCATCAATAGAATTTAATGTGCTATTCTCTAATCTTGGATTGTGTGAAAATAGATTTTCAGAGTAACCCGGGTTTCTATTTTGAACACGAGAAAACATATTTAAAACTGTTCTATTTTCATCTTTATGACCATCTAGTGCAGTAGCAACAATTGATACTCTTATTTTTCCATTTAGCTCTGTATCTTCAATAGCTCCAAAAATTAACTCTGCTTCAGGGTCAACTTCAGCTCTTATTTTGTTAACTGACTCTTCAACCTCAAATAAAGTTAGATCATTTCCTCCAGTTATGTTTACAAGCAATCCTTTTGCTCCCTTTAGTGAGTATTCGTCAATAAGCGGATTATTTAATGCCATTTCAGTAGCTACTTTTCCTCTATTATCCCCCTCCGCCTCTCCTGTGCCCATCATTGCTTTGCCCATTGAGCTCATAACAGTCTCTACATCAGCAAAATCTAAATTTATCATTCCAGGTCTAACCATAAGGTCAGTTACACTTTGAACTCCATGTTTAAGAACATTATTTGATAATATAAAAGCATTTTTAAAAGTAGTTGTTTCACTGGCAATTTTAAATAGATTCTGATTTGGTACTACAATGACTGTATCCAAATGTTTTTTAAATTCTTCCAAGCCTTGTAGAGCTCTTCTCATTCTTTTTGGACCTTCATAAGAAAAAGGTAAAGTTGTTACACCAACAGTTAAAATATTTAGTTCTCTAGCCGCCCTAGCTATTACATGTGAGGCACCTGTTCCTGTTCCTCCTCCCATGCCCGATGTGATAAAAACCATATTCGCACCTTGCATAAAACTGGTAATTTCATTTAAAGACTCGTCTGCAGCCGCTTGCCCAATATCATGTTTTGCGCCTGCTCCTAATCCTTTTGTTAAATTCATACCGATTTGAATTTTAGCATCTGCCTTACTCATTTTTAAATCTTGTGCATCTGTATTAACTGCAACGAACTCTACCCCTTTCATGCCTGAGTCGATCATTGCATTTATTGCATTACCACCAGCGCCACCAACTCCTAAAACTAATATCCTAGGCTTTAACTCTTTTAATTCTCCACCGCCAATATTTATGCTCATTACATTTCTCCTTTTTGTTTTGTTTCCCATTTTAGATTAGATCTATTTTGAAATGCTTTTTTTCTAGCTATAGTTTTAAATTTTTCAAAGTTGTTTGGCTCCCAAATTTGAAATGTCTTTCCTAAGCCAACAAATAAAACATTATATTTAATCTTTGCATGGTTTAGTAATTTTTGGGATAATGATACTCTACCCTCTGTATCAAATTGTAAATTTTCACTTTCTGACAATATAGAGGTTGCAAAAAAATCTCTTTTTTCCTCAAATGGATTTAGTGAGTCAATAGTATTTGATAGTTTTTCTATTCTATCTTGAGAACAAGCTTCCAAAGCAGAATAGTTGAAAGATGGATAACTTATGAATCCGTTATAACCTATCGAATTTAAATAAGCTCTATAAGTTGCTGGCACTGATACACGCCCTTTCTTGTCTATTTTGTTTTCGAAACTTGATAAAAACATCTTTAGTTAAAAACCCTTTTTTTTTAAAATTTTTCATTATACCCCCTTTTTGGGATTGTATGGGATAGTATGGGTTTTTATAAATTAGTCAATAAATATAATCTTATCTTGAACAAAATAAGAACATTTATTGGGAGGTTATGCCAGATAATCTATAAGCCGGGTTCTGTCATTGAAGATGTCATTTC
>CEQL01027399.1_pt1 | contig 24310 bp, 21 predicted proteins | sample 356281 | NCBI WGS metagenome assembly CEQL01 (sample SAMEA2621203, study PRJEB7988) | marine metagenome | biome: marine biome (ENVO:00000447); feature: surface water layer (ENVO:00002042); material: "saline water (ENVO:00002010), including plankton (ENVO:xxxxxxxx)" | depth 5 m
GATTAATTTTCCTATGGAGGTAATTCTAATATCTGAGGCTGAGGTAGAGTCCACACCAGTAATATCAGCATTGATAATCATAGATCTCAATTTATAGAAGTTAAATTGCTTACCATCTTTTCCTATTCGTTTGGCAACATAAATTGGATTGGATTTATCATCAAACCAAATTAGAAATATAAAAATAAATAAGATTGGACTTACAAAAATTAAGATAAAAATTGATAACAAAATATCTGTTAATCTTTTTATCATTACTCAATCAATTTTAAGGCTTCTCTAAAAATTGTCTCTGAGTCGAGTTTATAAAATTTTCTTAAAAATTCTTGACTACCTACAACAGATGAAAATGTATCCTCAAGAGCGATTATTTTTAAATCGCAATCAATATTATTTTGAGCAATTACTTCTGAGACAGCAGAACCTAACCCGCCTATTTTATTATGCTCTTCCACGGTAATTATTTTTTTATTTTTTATTGCACAATTTTTTATTAAAGACTCATCTAAAGGTTTAATTGTATGCATTGAAATAACTTGTGCATTTACTTTTTTTTGTTTGAGCAATTCTGCTGCTTTCAAGCAATCAACGATAATTCCTCCGGTTGCAATTATTGAAATATCGTCGCCATTTTTCATTTCAATAGCTTCGCCAAGCTTGAAAACGGTATCTTTTTTAGGAGGAGATTGTAATCCTCCTTTTTCTATTCTTAAGTAACTTACTCCTTTTGACTTTGAAAGTGCGTCAGTGGCATGATAAGTTTCCCATGCAGTACATGGAGAGACTACCTGAATATTAGGTATTGATCTCATGATTGAAATATCCTCAGTAGCATGATGCGACATTCCAAGAGCTCCATAAGTAAATCCTCCTCCAGATGCAACAATGGTTAAATTCACCTCATGATAAGCTGCATCATTTCTTATTTGCTCCAGACATCTTAAAGTAGCAAAATTTGCTATAGAATATGTGAATACCTTTCTTCCTTCCAAAGCAAGTCCTGTAGCAATCCCAGTCATATTTTGTTCAGCAACACCGACATTGAGATATTGATTAGGAAAATTTTTTGAAAACTCGTCAAACACACCAAATCCTAAGTCTGCCGTAATAAAATATATTGACTCATCCTTTTTTGCCAACTCGTTAAGTTTTTTTACAAAAGCATCTCTCAACTATGACTCCCCTTCCAATTCTTTTTTTGCTTCAAGATATTCATTGCCTTGAGGACTTCTATAATGCCAAAGATTATTATTTTCCATAAATGAAACTCCCTTACCCTTAACTGTATGACATATTATGCAATTCGGTCTTTTATTTGATGTTTTAAGACTAAAAGACTCATTTAACTTTTTATGGTCATGTCCATCTACTTCTTGAACATTCCAGCCAAAAGTCTCCCATTTATCTTTGAAAGGTTCTAAATTCAGAGTTTGTTTGGGAGAGTAAATACTTTGCAATTTGTTGTAATCTACAATTGCAATTAAGTTATCTAAATTATGGTGAGCAGAAAATAAAATAGCTTCCCAATTAGAGCCCTCATCACATTCTCCATCGCTCATCAAACAAATAATTTTATGTTTTTGTTTATTTAACTTAGCAGATAAAGCTAGACCGCATGAGACAGATAATCCATGTCCTAGTGAACCAGTAGAAAACTCAACTCCAGGAACTTCTTTGTGGGAAACATGTCCGGAAAATTTTGAACCATCTGAATAATGTTTTTTAAGTTCAGATACTGGAAAAAAGCCCTTTTCGGCTAAAGCAGCATAGACTCCCGCTCCAGAATGTCCTTTACTTAAAATAAACCTATCTCTCTTCTCAAGATCAGGATTTTTTGGATTAAAAAATAATATATCTTCATAAAGAACAGCTAAGATATCTGCAATAGAAAATATCGAACCAATATGAGAGCTGCCTCCCAAATGAGTCATTTTCAGCGCGTGCAATCTTATTTTTTTTGCTAGTTCTTTGCTATTCGTCATTTAATTTTTGACGTAAAAGTTTTTTATTTTATCAATTATATATTTCAAATCATTTTCACTAATGAACAGATTTAAGGGAAGCATTAAAATTTCAGAAAAAATTTTATCAGTCACTGGTAAATTCTTTTCCATACCGATACCTTTGAATTGGTGAATTGCTTTTCCTCCCCATTGAATTAATGTGCCTATACCATTTTTTAACAAGAATTCTCTTAGTTCATCTCTGTTCTTTGCCTGGATTTCATAATTTTGAAAAACATCGAAATGATCTCCATCATTAGGAGGCTCAGGTAAATAGATTTCCTCGATTTCTTTTAAACCTTCATCATAAAGTTGTGCAAAATACCTTCGTTTTAAAATTACTTCATCATATTTTGAAAAAAAATAATTAAGAAACGCTGCTTGAAGATTATCTAATCGAGAATTAAATCCCCAAGAAATAACTTCCCCTGAATTAGGATCTCTTCCATGATCTCTCAAAAGCATTATTCTTTCATAAACGTCTGAGTCATTAGTTAAAATAGCCCCTCCATCTCCAAGACAACCTAATATTTTTGCAGGGTATAAACTTATAGCAGACGCTATACCAAATGTTCCTGCATGCTTATTTTTAAACTTCGAGCCTAAAGCTTGTGCAGCATCCTCATAAATAGATAGATTATTTTTACTTGCAAAATGCATTATTTCATCCATATCGCAAGTCCTTCCGTTAAGTTGAGTCGGCATAATAGCGACTGTTTTTTCTGTTAATGCTTTTTCGGCAGAATTGATATCAATCATCAAATTTTTACCACATTCGACAGGAACAGGCGTCCCTCCCGCATAATGAATAGCAGAAGCTGTGGCTATCATTGTATGAGAACTTATTAAAACTTCTCCTTGATTACTTAGATCTCCTGCCATGAGGCAAATCTGGAGACCATCAGTAGCATTAGCTACCCCAATTGCATGTTTTACATCTGTATAGGCTGATAAATTTGTTTCAAATTCTTCTAAATCTTTTTGCATTATGAATGCACCTCGTTTTCCAACATCTTCAAAAATATCTGTTAGATCTCGGTCATAAGAATTAAAGAGTTGAGGATAATCGAAAAAAGGAATTTTTTTGTTCATGCTGGATTATATATTTATAGATGGAACGGATGAATTAAATTTTTTTTGAAAACCTGTTGCTGGTTTCTCATTTATGAATCTCTCAATAGATCTTTCAAATTGCTTGCCCACTACCCGTGGATGATGGTCTCTCAATAACTTCTTTTTCCCATTAACTATAAAAATATCTCTAGTAAACTTACTTTCCAGTAATTTTAATATGGCTTCGTCAAGAGCAGAGTCTTTTTTTACATCTACAACTAAGCCATTTTCGTTATTTATAATTGCAGTTTCAACGCCGGCAAATTTCCCTCCTATCGAAGGCAACTCATAAAGCATTGCTTCCGAAAATACTGAGGGACATCCTTCAGTATCTCCATTTTTAAGCTCATGGTTCGCTAAAACAAATAGTTCAGATGTCTCATAAATTAGTTTTAGCTTTTCATCATCAACTTCGGTCTTAAGCAGAATGAAGCTTGATGCATTATTTTCATCAATTATTTTTGTAAGACTGTTTTTAAGAGGGCCTTGTCCAACTATAGTTAAAGTTAGATTGTCTATTTTTCCCCTTAACCTTAAAACTGACTTTATAAGAAGATGGAATCCTTTTCTTTCTATTAGTCTTCCTACACTCAATATAGAATTTTTTTTCTTTAAAAGAGATAAATTTTCTGAAAACTTTTGTAATGACAGACATGAAGCAATTACATCAATTTTATTATTTTCAATTCCAAATTTATCAGTAAGAAGATTTTTACAAAAATGACAAACAACTATGAATCCTGATGCTTTTTTATAAAAAAATTTAATTGAATTCCTTTTGACGCTACTTTTAATAGTGTTGCTTTTTATAGGTGCATTTAACTCTTCACCATAAGAAATGCAAATTACTTTGATTTTAAGTAACTTTCCCAAGAATATTAAAATTGAATTACCAATTACTCCTGAATTAGCAATTATTACTTTGTAAGAAGTTCTAAATATCATTAATGGAATCAAAAATAAGAAGCACATATACATCTTAAAAAGGCTAAATCTTGAAGGATTCGAAGAGTCTGCTATAAAACTTGATCTTATTATTTTGTTTGGACTATCAGTAACCTCACTTTTATTGTTTTTTTTTATACCTGTGAGAATATCAAAGGAGTCTTTTGTATTAGATACAAGAGTACTTACGTAAACAAGGGAACCTCCTATAAGAGGTGGAGGGAAATCTGGGCTTACTAACAAGCACTTTTTTGTCATATTTTTCAAAATTTGTAAAAAAATTTATTATTACAGCTTGTATTTATAGACCTTTTTAAAAAAAACTTAAATTAGCATAGAATACATTATGAAAAAAGCTTTGATCACTGGAATAACAGGACAAGACGGCGCTTACCTTGCAGAATTTCTCCTAAAAAAAGGTTATGAAGTTCATGGCTTAAGAAGAAGGTCTTCTAGTTTTAATACATCTAGGGTTGATCATCTATATTCGGATCCTTTGGTTCCCGATACTTCGTTATTTTTACATCATGGAGATATGACAGACTCCTCCAGCTTAATAAGAATTCTTCAACAAGTTAAACCAGATGAAATTTATAATCTAGCAGCACAAAGTCATGTGCACGTTTCCTTTGAAGAACCTGAATATACTGCAAATGCTGATGCTATAGGAACCTTAAGATTATTAGAAGGAATGAGAATACTTTCGCTGAATGAGACGAAATTTTATCAGGCTTCAACATCAGAGCTTTATGGAAAAGTATTGGAAAGCCCTCAAAATGAACTAACTCCTTTTAATCCTCAATCGCCATACGCTATTTCTAAACTATATTCTTATTGGACAGTAAAAAACTATAGAGACTCTTATGGTTTTTTTACCTCAAATGGAATACTTTTCAATCATGAATCGCCAGTAAGGGGTGAAACTTTTGTAACTAGAAAAATATCAAGAGCTTTATGCAGAATAAAAATAGGAACACAAAAGAAACTGTATATTGGAAACTTAGACTCTAAAAGAGATTGGGGACATGCTAAAGATTTTGTTTATGCTCAATGGTTGATTTTGCAACATGATAAACCTGATGATTTTGTAATATCTACAGGACAACAACAATCTGTAAAAGATTTTATTAATCTAGCTTCTGAATTGATTGGTTTAAAAATTGAATGGTCTGGAGAAGGTCTTAACGAAGTTGCTATTAATTCTGAAAATGGGGAAGAAATTGTGTGTGTTCATGAAAAATACTATAGACCTTCAGAGGTCGATAGCTTGCTTGGAGACTCTACCAAGGCAAAAAAAATTCTATCATGGGAACCAAAAATTACTTTTAATGATTTAGTAGAAGAGATGATGGAATATGATATGAATATAGCCAAAGTAGAAAAAGAAAATAAAAAAGATTTCTCTTTCTTCAAAGATGGGGAAATATGAAACCTTCTTGCCGCCTTATTATTGGCGCTACTGGTTTTATTGGAAGAAGCTTATCTAAGACTTTTGTTGGTGAAGATACTTTTTTTCTTTCTAGGAATAATAAAAAAGAAAAAATAAACAATAATCATTATTTTATAGACATTAATAACAAGAGAGAGATAACTTTATTTTTTAAAAAACTCAATGCTAGATATAAAAAAGTTATCATTTTCTTTTTAGCTGGAGAAAGCTCTGTTGAAGATTCTATCAAGAAGCCTGAAATTTCATTTTTAAAATCACTTCAAGGCTTCAGCAATGTTATTTCTAATACCAGTCAAAAATCAAAGTTAATTATTTGTTCTTCTGGCTCTATTTATGATTCCAGAAAAAAAACTTTTTTTAAAGAAACAGACTCTTTATTTCCTCCATCATCCTATTCTGCTTCTAAATTTGCTATTGAAGGGCTAGCACTTTCATATTTTGAGTCTTTCGGAATAGATGTAAGGATAGCCAGAATATTCAGTGTTTATGGAGAAGATATGAAAAGATTTTTTATATATGACCTAATAAAAAAAATCAAAAACAATCCCAACGAGGTAATACTTAATGGAAGTGGGAAGCAATTTAGAGACTATCTCCATGTAAGTGATATTGTAAAAGGATTGAAAATAATAAATACAAAAGGAAAACCAGGAGAAATATATAATTTGTGTAGTGGTAAGAAAATAGAACTAAAGTCTTTAGCAAACGAAATAAAAAAAATATTGAAACAAGAGAGAACTAAAATCTCATGGGATAAAAATAACTATAAAGGATTAAGAGATAGTTGGTATGGAGATAATTCCAAAATAAAAAAGATTGGCTTTGTCATTCAAGATGAGGAAAAAACCCTAAGAAAAACGGTTGAGCATATTTTCTCAAAGGTCTAAATTTTTTTTAAGATTATAAACATTGTAAAAAAATATTTTTTTAAGAAAGGAATTTTTTTTAAAAGATAATCTAAACCAAAAAAAAACTTACTAAAAATTGCTACCTTATATTTCCTCTCAATTAAATAAGAAATAGTAGTGGAAAAACCAAAATAGTCTTCATCTAAAATCTTAAAAGATTTTTTTGCATTATTTATGATTTCTTTTGAATGAAGTTTATTTAAAGATGATGAAAATTTGGGAGATATTTTTTTAACATTTCTAACTCTATTCAAATCAAAAAAATAATTACCCGCAACACTTTCTATTATTATTAATTCACCTTGATCTTTAAGTAATTTAGAAAATTTGTTTAAAGTTTTACTTAGATCAAGATATAAAAGACTTTGAACACATATAATAAAATCAAATTTTTCTTGAAAAGAGATGCTTTCTTCAGCATCTTGAATTAAAAACTGGCATCTATCTTCTACGTTAAAAAATTTTGATCTTTCTATTGCGCTCTCTATTGAGCCAGACGAAAAATCTATTCCGGTTACTTGAGCTCCTAATTTTGCCGGATAAATTGAATGAACACCTGTACCACAACAATAATCTAAAAAATTACTATTCTCTAAATTTTTTGAATTTAAATATTCTTCCATATAAACATATGGTTCCCTCCAACTCTTTAGAAAAGACGAGGAACCATAACCGTCAAAAGCTTTGTTGCCCTGCTTATTAAAATGACCTACTAAGATTTCTTTAAATTCGTCTTTCTTTTGCACTTCTAATATAAGAATTAGCCTTTAAGACTAAATTTACAAGTTTTTAAGTCTTCTACAGTATTGATCTCAGATAAATTTTTTTTATTGGTTTCTAATAAATGATAATCAATCTTTCCTAAATTCATTCTTATCAAACCAAAATAATTTTCTTGCATTTGCACTTCATTTTTTAAAGCTTGATAAAAATTTATATTTTCCTGTAAAGCATCTGGACTTATTTTAGCCAAACCAAATGCTTTAAATTTTGCATGCTTAGACTTTCTAAGGGACATATTTACTATTCTTCCTTCAACCTCAATAACATTTTCCATAGAGTCTTTAAGAGTTATATCTTTTCTAGCTGAAATTACATTATCCTTTGGTAGTTTGATTAAGTTATTTAAGACTTCCTTTGAAAATAAAATATCGCAATTTATATGAATGTATGATGATTTAATATCATTCAATATTCTCATAGCAGAGTATGCGCTATTTGTTTCATTATATTTTTTATTTTCTATAAAATTAAATTTTAAATTTGGGAAAGTCTCGCCTATAAATTTATAAAGTATTTTTGACCTATAGCCAGTAACAATTGTTATCTTTTCTATATCCTGAGACAGTAAAGTTTCAATTTGATGTTTTATGATTTCAGTTCCTCTAAAACAAACCATTGCCTTTGGAACTTTGCTTGTATAAGGCCTTAACCTTGATCCCAAGCCTGCTGCTAATATAAGTGCTTCCATATTCCTTAAACTGTAGGGTTTATTTTATAGGAAATTCTAATTATCATAAAAATAATGAAGAAATATTTCACTATCAACGATACTAAAATTATCTTTGAAAAAGAATTTGTAAAGAAAACATATATTTTAAAAACAATCCCAAACAAAGAAATCGAAAAGGTTTCAAAGTTGATTTACAACTATTATAAAGTGCTGAATAGAGCTGGTGTCTCGATGCCAAAATTGATATCTAGACAAGGTCTTACTTTTAAATATGAGTTTTGTGGTGAAAGCTTAATTGAAATTTTAAAAGGTAAAAAACTGTCCAGATCCTTCATGGAAAAAGTAGTAAGACAGATAGAAATAATTTTTAAAAATTGTAAAAAAAACAACTTAGGATTAGATCCCCACATAAAGAATTTTACCTTGTCTAAAGAAAAAGTTTTTTACGTGGATACCTTTCCTCCGGTGTCAAAACAATACATTGATCTTCTAACTAAATATAATTTCCACATCAGCCAAGAAATAAGATCTCATCTTAGAACATGGACTCCTGAAAAATTGAGATATCATTTTTTAGCAGATGTTAAGAAGACTAAGGATTTAAATAAAGATTTCTATAAAGTTGCTAAAGAGAGCTTCATTAAAAGTAGATCAATAAGAAATTTTAAACTTCAAAAAGTCAACGAAATTATCAAGATCGAAGAGTCAAATATTGCATTAAAAGATTTTACCCTTTCTTAAAAAATACTGTATCCACCATCTACATTCAATGCTATGCCGGTTATCCATTTTGCTTTATTAGAAAGTAAAAAGCTTGTAGCAAAAGCTATATCTTCAGGTGATCCTAATTTGCCCATTGGATGTCTATCAAATAGATCTTTTTTTTCCTTTACGGATAGATTGGTTAAGTAGCTTTTTACAAGATTAGTTGGAACATATCCGGGACAAATACAATTTACCCTTATATTCTTCGATGCATGATCACGAGCTAAAGACTTTGTAAAACCAATCATTCCAGCCTTGCTAGAAGAGTAAGCTACTCTCTTCTGCATTCCAAACGCGGCCACCGATGAAATATTTACAATAGATCCCTGACTATTTTTTTTCATGGACTTAATAGCCTGCTTACTACATAAAAAAGCTCCCTTAAGATTTGTATTTATAGTATCTTCCCAGTCTGAAAGAGAAGTGTTCAAAATATCATTTCTTGAAGGATTGATACCAGCATTATTAACTAACCCATAAATGTGATTAGTTTTTTTATTAATAAAATTAAATGCGTCTTTTACATCATTTTCATCTGATACATCGCATTGAATACCTAGGAATTTTTTATTTGAAATATATTTTTTGTTAAGCGATATTATTTTTTTTTCGTTTTTTGATAGAACGAATACTCTTCCCTTTGCTGCTAAGATTTCATCAGTTATCTTTTTTCCTATTCCAGATGAACCGCCCGTAACAACTATAGTTTTATTGTTAAACATTTTTAGTTAATTGTTTCCAGTGATTTGTAATAAGAAAATCTTTTTCTTTATATAATTCAATTAAAAATGAAGTAACATATTTTGCATCTAAAAATAAAAATTTTTTATTCTTAGTTTTTGCCGTTTTTCCAATATCCTTTAGAAGCACAAATCCTATGATGTCTCCATCAGATTTTTTATCTTTTTTCATTAAATTCACTACTCTAGTAACATTTGAAGATTTATCGATATTAATATTAAGATTTAAATCTCTCATAACCTTTATTAATTGAAAATATAACTTTTTAGAAATATATCTTTTTTTTAGACTTAATTTCAATGAGCAAACAATTCCTGCTGAAATTGCATCTCCATGAGCAACCAAATTTTTAGACTCAGATTCAAAAGCATGCCCAAAGGTATGACCTAAATTACTTACTAGAGGATCAATTTTTCTTAGTTTTATTCTTACTTTTATTGTCTCAATTAATATTTTTAATAAAAGACTATCATTTTCTAATGAATCTTTTGCATATTGCTCTAAATACCTAATGAGTTTTTTTGATCCTAACAATCCATATTTAAAAATCTCGGAAAGGCCTTGTCTGCGAGAATATTTATCTGCCGTTTTTAAAATATGTATATTGTTATATACATACAAAGGCATATAGAGACTTCCAACTAAATTCTTTGTTTGTTTTCCATTAATACATGTTTTTCCTGCAGAACTTGCATCAGCCTGACCCATTAAGGTAGTTGGAATCATCATTAATTCCACTCCTCTCATATAAATAGATGCCACAAATGCACTTAGATCTAATATAGTTCCCCCGCCAATTGAAACTATAAAATCATTTTTTGAACAACCACTCTCCTCTAAAAAATATAAAAGTTTTTCTACTTCTCTTAAGCTTTTGACGTTTTCTATTCCTCTTAGGGGAATAAAGTGAAGTTCGCTTTTTGATTTTTTTAATATTTCTGAAATTTGCTTCACCCAAGAATTACTTAGGGCTTTATCGAAAATAATGAATATCTTTTTGTATTTATTAAATTTTATCTCAGATAGACCAGATAGATCTTTACAATCATCAAAAAGAAAATTTACTTTTTGATCTTCTTTAACACTTGCTGAAAATTTTTTCACGATAAGTTATGAGCTTTTTTTAAATAAGCTAATAAATCCACTACTCTTGAGCTATATCCCCATTCATTGTCATACCAAACCATTATTTTTACTATATCCTCCTTTACCGATAAAAACCTAAAGTCAATCACTCCAGAAAAAGTACTACTTACAAAATCACTGGATACCAATGCGTCTTTATTTATAGAAAGAATATCTGGGTTTTGTTTCGAAAAGCCATTTAAAGTTTTTTCAATTAAATTAAAATCTATTTTCTTTTCAAGTTGAATAGTTAGGTCTGCTGAAGAGACTATATTGGTAGGTATTCTGTAGGAATATGCTACAAGTTTATCTTTCAATTCAGGTAAAACCTTGTATGTTGCTGTAACTGCTGAAGTATTTTTAGGAATCAGAGTCATTGAGCTAGACCTTCCAAGAGCATAATTATCAATAATCTCTCCTGGAATAGCATAAGATTTTGATGGTCCATCTAGTAAATTTTGGTAGCCTAACCAAGGATGTAAAGTTGTCACAAAACCTTTTTTTATAGCGAATGTGTCATTCAATAATTTCAAGATTGGGGAAATAGCTGTTGAATCGCAAATACTACTAGCTACTAAAAAATCTTTAGAAATATCTATTTCTTCATGATTGACACCGTATATTACCGTTCTATCTACTAAGGAAGGATTAGGTGAATTTGTAAAAACAATATTCTTTAAATTCTTCTTAAGATTGATTGAGTCTTTCAAATTTTGATCGATTCCAGAGGAGTCAATTAGTATATCAACGCCTAATTCCGACCACGGAACTTCATCTATTTTTGGGTTTGAAAATACCTTTATTTTTTCTGAATTATTTACTAAAAAATCTTTTTTTACTTTAAATTTATTCTCTAATTGGCCATAAGTTGAGTCATAGTTTGCTAGATAGGCAATATTATTTATATCAGGGTTAATATCGTTAACCGCTACCAAAGAAAAATCGTTTCTACTAGAAATTATCCTATGAAGTACTCTACCTATTCTCCCAAATCCGTTTATTCCAATTTTCATTTTTCCAGATAATCCAACTTACCGATTCTATCCCATGTTAAGTTGTCTTTTAAAAAATTCTTTGCATTTTTTCCTTTTTTCAAGAAATCAGACTTTTGAATATCATTTAAATAATGAAAAAATTTTTCTATCTCATTTTTGTCACTCTCAATTACCCAGCCTGAATTAGATGCAAGAATAACCTCCTTCATATTTGTATGGGGAGATACCATGCAAGGTATTCCAATCGACATAGCTTCTAAAACTACATTTGGCATTCCTTCTGATCTCGATGGAAGCGCAAGTAAATCAAATCCTGCTAATTCATACCATTTTTCTTCCCCAAAAACTGCTTTTTTGATAATAAACTTATCAGGATCAACCATCTCATTTTTCATTTCATCGAAGAATGAATAACTATCAAATTCCTTTGATCTATGTTCGCCAATAAAAATAAGATTTATTTTTATCTCTTTTGAATTCTTTTGATAATTTTTATAAGCTCTTAACAAATTGTCTAATCCTTTAATAAATACATCAAATCTTCCAAGATATCCTACTGATAGTGTTCTAGAATTATTTTTTTTTGAAAATATATTTTCAAGTCTTTGGACTCTGTCTTCATCTAGATTAGATCCATTACCAATTATTATTATTTTTTTATTTTTAAAAATCTTTCTTATTTGTTTTTTTTCTCCAATGTTTAATGCAGAAAAAGAATAGATGAAAATAGCGTAAAACCTAAAAAAAAATAAAAAAAACTGCTTTTTAATTTTGCTTCTAGATAATGCAACATCTGAAAAGGAGCCTCTTGGAGAAATGAAAATCTTAACTCCTAAAATAATATAAAAAAAAGAGAAAAATAACTGCCTAAGGTTATATATATCATGAATGTGAATTACATCTGGTTTGCCAAATTTTTTAAGTGTTTTTATAAAAAGAAAAAAAGAATAAAAAACATTAACTAATTCTTCCCAATATATATTTTCTGAAACTACTTTTTCTGACCTAAAAGAAGTTATGATGCCCACTTTTTTACCATTTCTCATTTGAGCTTCTGCAAGACTTGTGACGCTGTTTGAAATTCCTTCGGGAGAAAAATTTACTGACTTATTAATTCCTGAAACTTTTGAAAACTTAATTGGAGCGATATGTAATATTTTCATCTTTTGTAGGACTTAAAAAAATTTTCTTTGTGCCATACGTAGAGAATCATCAAAAACCATAACCTAGACTTATTTCTAATAATTGAGTTATCTTTTAGAAGAATTTTTTTTAACTTATCCAATTTAAATAGTTTCGCGATTATAGAGTCTTCATCTTCAAAAATTTTTGTTAAAAATCTTTTACTCTCACTTGAAGTTATCCACTTTTCTAAAGGGGGAGTAAAACCTTGTTTGGATGATTTGCCTATTTTTTGAAGTTTATATTTTCTTAGCAATTCTTTAAGCCTTTTTTTATTAGTGAGAAAACTAAACAAGTGATTTGGATTTACTGGAAATAGACTTTCTACAAACTTCTTATCTAAAAAAGGAGATCTAACTTCGAGAGAATTTTTCATTGATGTTCTGTCAACTTTGACTAAAAAATCAAATGACAATCTCTTTAAATCATAATTCAAATACCTTTCTAGACAGTCTTTTCCAGATTTTTTAAATGACTTTAACTCCCTCAATTCAACTTTTTCTCCCCCAATCAATTTGTAACCTTCAGAAGTCATGTATTTTTTTCTAAAATATAAATTCCATCCTCCTCTATTGGTTGCCATACTTAGAATCCCATCGTTACTGATAAGCAGTATCAGAGCGTAGCTTAAAGTTCTTAAAAAAGAGTACTTTGAATCCAATAATCTATAAAACATAGAAAGGAGTCCTAAATTTTTAGAGTTTAAGGATGGAATAAATCTCTTTAAATAAAATAATCTAGAGTCCTTATATCCAGCAAAAATTTCATCTGCTCCATCTCCAGAAATAACCACTTTATTAAATTCACTAACTTTTCTGTAAATTTCATTACTTGGAATTGAAGAATAATCTCCAAAAGGTTCGTCAAAAATGTTCAACATTAAAGGAACAATTTCTTCAAATTTTGGAAGTTTCATTTCGTGATTTGTATGTATAGAATTGACTCTGTTAGAGACAAATTGTGCATGATCTCGAAAGGTATCTTTAGTGTTGTACCCTAAAAAGTGAGTTTCAATTCTTTTTTCTTTACTCAAATTTGAGGCCATTGTTGTAATTAAAGATGAGTCAATTCCCCCAGAAAGGAGAAAAGAAAAAGGCACATCCGAAATAAATCTGTAATTTATAGAATTCTTCAAAGACTCTTCTATTTCTTTTATGTCTTTTTTTGGTTCTTTTTCAGAAAGATCCAATTTTATATTTTTGGAACTTTTTTCTATGTTTAATGTATCTCGAAGACGTGAAATTTTTAAAGTTTGTCCTGGTAATAAAGACTTAATTTCTGAATAAGCAGTTTTACCATCGATGTAATACCCCTTCCATAAAAAATGCGAAAGCGAACTATAATCTACACTTATCTCAGGTTTAATTATTTCCAAAATAGATTTTATTTCAGATCCAAATAAAAACTCTTCTTTATTTGCGTGATAGTAAAGAGGTTTTTTTCCAAAAATATCTCTTGAAAAAATAGCTACATCTTCTTTTTTATCATAAATGCAAAGAGCAAAAAAACCTCTAATCTTATTGAAAAACTTTTCTCCGTTTTTTTTATATCCTTCCAGTAAAACTTCTGTATCACCTTTGGTCTTAAAATGACATCCAATTTTAGTTAATTCTCTGCGTAGTTCTCTGTAATTAAAAATTTCACCATTATAAGTAATGACATATCTTCCTGAATTATCAGTCATAGGTTGATTTGCTTCATCTGACAAATCTATGATGCTTAATCTGTTGTGAGCTAAACCAAAATTATCACCAGCATAAATTGCAGAATGATCCGGTCCTCTATGCGACAAGGTCATGGACATTTTTTTTAGAGACTCTTCAATTTGCCTTTTTTGCGAAAAAATTCCCGATATACCGCACATCTCAATTTTTCTTTTCTTCTAAACTTTTTTTATTATAAATATTAGAAAAAACATAACTTAATGCAATTATTGTCCAAAAAACCAAAGTTTGAATTAAGTTAATGAAGATCAATGAGATAAGCAATCCAACTAAGGCACAGGAGGATGCTTCTAAAAATCTGTCATTGTATTTTTTTAAAAGTTTCAGATTTACTGAAATTCTCCATGTTATTAAAAATAAAATTAATGTAAATCCTATTGTGCCTTGCTCATATAATAGAAGAGCATAATCATTATGAGTATCTGTTCTTGAGTCTAAATTTGTCGGACGTATCCTAAATGTTGCTAAGCCATTTCCCATTAGGGATGAGTCAAGATATCCTTTGAATGATTCTATTAAAAGCCATCCTCTATGTGTTTCAAGAAGGTTTTCTTCGTTGGATTGAAAAAATTCTGGAAGACCACTATCTGAGAAGGCATTATTTTTTAGAATCCAGTCACTTAAAGATATTCCAGATATGAAGATTATTGCAATTAATGAAATGAATACATAACGAAGATTTCTTTTGACTCTCTCAGATTGTGACAAAAAGAAAAAAAATAAAATTTCAAAAAATAAAATAATCACAGCAGATCTTGAATTAACGTAATATAAGAAAAATAGAACTGACACGAATGCCGCGATAAAAATAAATCTATTTCTTCCAGAAAAAATACCGGCAAAAATAAAAGGCATTATCAAAACTACAGATGTTGCTAAGGAATTTTTAAAGGTTTTTGTTCCTCTGAGATTATCATCTACTTGTACACCAATAAAATCTAATCCATAGTCATATAAATATTTATAGGATAGATAAATAATTATTGGAATAATAAGTAAAGATATAGAGGTAAAAAAAAGTTTAATATCTGCATTACTCTGAAATAAATTTACAAAAGTAAATACCAAAAATATTCCAAGAATGACTTTTAATACATACGATACTAAGTAAAAAAAATCGCTACCTTTATCTGAAGCTAGATTATCAGGAATGCCTACAAAGAAAAAAAGAATTGTCCACAATACAATTAAAAGTATTATTAAAAATTCATCAAAGCTAACTTTTTTTGAATTAAAGAAAAATACTGCCGTTATTGCAGTTCCAAACCATAAATATGAATAGTTAATATTTATGAGTGGAAAGGTCCAACTTGTACCCCAGATAGCATAAAAAAAAGAATATAAAAGGATAAAAACTTTCCTAACAGGGATATCAATTTGGAGAAAGTTAATATCTGTTTTCGCTATATCTTTAATTTTTAAACTCCTGATCTTCTAGGGAAAAAGCCAGCCAAATTAAGGCGAAGATAAAATACATGGCTACTAAAAGTGATGAATAAAAAACTTTAAAACTAGGCAATAAAAATGTTACAAAAATTAGACTGGGCATAAAAAATAAAGAGATAAGCCTCAATCCTGATATTGACATTCTTGATCCTATAAAGACTTTAATCCATTCTCGTTCTGCTTTGATGTTTTCTACAGTTTCAGGAATATATCTTGTTATTATCACAGAACTTATTAAGGACATTAACATAAGAATTATATTTTCAGACAAAACACCGAAAGAAAAAATAGAACCAACTCTAATTATATCGGGCGGTAAGTTATCTAAAGCTTCTCCTGTTCTATATTTTATCTTGCTAAATCTAGCCAAAGTACCGTCTACAAAATCAATAAAAAGAACAAGACACATTAATAAATAACCTAAAAACGCATAGTTAAAATTGTCATCATTCATACCTATGTAAAGCAAGTAAAAAGAAAAAGATGCTATGAATATAGATGAAATTGTCAAAGCATTTGCTGAAAGACCAAAAAGATATAGAAAATAAGCTACTCTAAGAGAAAAGAACTTAACTAAGTTAGTGAAAAAACCAAATTCTTCTCTTGCAAACGTCGATTTATATGGAAAGGTTTTTTCTAAAAATTCTTGAAAAGAAGCTTTCTTTTCAATTTTAAAAATACCAAATAATGAACCTAGGCCATAGCTGAAGTGAATTGTAAAAAAAACAAATATTATGATGGGAAACAATAAAATATTTTTATTTCTCAATGAAATAAAAAAACTAAAACTAACATTAAGGATTAAATATAAAAACCCAGGGAGTAGATAAAAAGATAAAAAATTGATTTCTGAATTGTAAAAATTTTCAATTAAGCTAAAAAAAGGAATTGACAAAAGATAAATAAAGAATAGAAATGGAACGAAATGTCTAAACTTATGAAAAGACTCTTTCCCTCTAAATTTGTTTGTGACTATTTTCCCATTATCAAATTGTTGCAAAAATAGTTTGTGTAAAGAAGATCTCGAAAAATACGTAGAATGTATGTCCGGATCTAAAATTATCTTTTTATCGGCCTTTAATATTCTTTGATTGAACTCTAGATCTTCATTTCTTGGCTCTTCCTCATTAAACAGACCTATCTCATCAAATAAAGACCTTCTAAAACATCCAAAAGGAACAGTATCAACAAATTCTCTCTTTTTTGGTTTGGTAATTCTAAATTTAGATATTCCCACACCAAAAATACTTGATAAGCATAAAGAAACCGCCTTAGAAAAAATCGAAGAATTTGATGGTTTTGTCTCAATAAACCCTCCTACATTTCCAATATTTTCTTCAGAATTTGCTAGTACTTGAATACATTTATTTACATAATTTTTTGAATATACAGCATGAGCATCCAATCTAACTATATATTCTCCAGAAGACTCTTTGATAGCAAGGTTTAAAGAAATAGGAGTAATTTTTTTTGGATTATGGAGCAGTATTAAATTTTTAAATTTTGAAGAGATTTTTTTGACAATTTCAACTGTATTATCTTCACTTCCTCCATCAACAATTATAATTTCCATCTTTTCAATATCATCTGTATTGCTTACTACAGACTCAATACATTCTTCTATAAACTTTTCCTCATTTAATACAGGTATGATTATAGATGCCTTAAATTGAAATTCTCTTCGCATTTTTAAAAAGGAGAGTTCACTGGATCTCTATATGATGATGACTCAATATATTTATGACCTAAAACAAACTTACTAATAGCATTTCTAGCGGCAGGAATTTTACTGAGAACAAATTTTAAATGAGATGGTAGTGGAATGCTGTGCTTTACTTCCAGAACCTGTAAATTGTCTTCAAATATAGGAATAGCTGAATTAGAAATATTCAAAAGATCAGTTTCAGAATTGTAAGTACGCAAATTTAAATCAAAAGTAATTCGAATATTTCCATATGGCAAAAAATACGCTTCCCTGTCATATTCAACTATGAGTTTTGGTCTGTATCCTTGAGATTTTAATTTTGCATAGGATAGTTTAAGAAATTCACTATTGCTATTCAGTAATGACTGATAATTTCCTTTTAAAATCTGTCTTACATCTTGTATTGAAATGACAGAAGAAGTTTTTTTTATGGCTGTTTCTACTCTTTTTTTTGACTCAAATTTAACTAAGTCTTTTTTTTGATTATAGATTCTTAATCTAAATTTCTCTCTTGATTTAATTCCATCGACTTTATCTTCAAAATCTTCTTCATTTGGAGTGTCAAAATAAAGACTCGTAGTAGTATATTGATTATTTTCACAATCAGCATTCTCATCTACCTCCATTATTTCTTTTAGGTAGGTTCTTAACTTACATATAACGTCGTTAGAAACATAGTATTTAAACTCTTGTCTTATTAGATTATCTATCACTTGCATATAGTCTTCTCATTTCTTCTTCAGAACTTAATTTAATAGAACTTACCTTATTCTTAAGGTTGTTCAGAACTAATCTGTCGGTATCACTTTTCTTAATGAATAAGGTTGGAGGCTCGTAAAATCTTTTCTTCATAAAAAGAGTAAAATCATGTTCATTTTTTATAAAATCATTAGATAATACAAAGGCTTCTGAACCATCTTTTACAGTAATGGCGCTTTTATTATTCTCGAATAAATTGTTGTTAATAAGGGCTTTTGACTCCTCTCCAATGCTAAGTGCCTTGTCAAGAAATCCTGAAAATTTATTTCTAGATATATTTATAGTTGATCCGCTTAAGTCTAATCCATCTCCATTAAAGTCAATTTTAGTTTTATTATCTTTCCCGATGAGAAATGAATTATTAGAAACTTCTCCGAAGCAAAAATCTAAATCAATTTGATCTGCAGTATTATTTTTAAAGGTTGAATTTGAAATAAGTACTTTGCTATCTCTGATATTTATTCCATCGTCTGAACTACTTCCCTCGATAAATGACTCAAGTATTTCAACATTTGCATTATGTATTGAAAGTTGTCCTAAATATCTTATACCTTCTAAAGAAGCCTCAGATCCTCCATTTATTTTAAGATTATCAATTAAAACATTGACAACATTATTTTTTCCAAAAATCGCTAAAACTCCGAAAGATTTTTCTTTATTTTTATTTTGTATAGTGACTGGGAGTTCTCGTGTACCTCTCACCTCAAAGTCTGATTTAACTAAAATAGAAATATTTTCATCTAGAAAAAAATTTGAACCTGATGAAAAGATAATTTTTAAATTTTCGGGAAAAATTAAATTACTTTTAATATCGTAATTTCCTGGAAGTATCATTAAATTTGTTTTTGTAAGTGAATAATCAACGTTGTTTGTTTTCAACGTACTTAAAGAGTCTTCATAATTTGTGAAAGAAAAGCTATTTAGATAATTTACATATATGTCTTTCTTAGCAACTATCTGCTTAGTTATATCATTTTCAATTTGAAATTTAGAATATACTTCATCATTTTTTAGTGAAAATTTAGCTTCTCTGTTTTTTGAAGCAAATGTCTCTTTAATCTCTAAAGGTTTCAAATGAAATTCCTTAAAAATAGTATCTTTGTTATCTCGAAATTTTAATGTAGACGGTACGTATGAGTCGCTAACAACAGATAAAACATCATAAAAAGCATTAGAAGGTTTTGTTTTCTCAAAAGTTAAAAAAACTTTTCCATAATTTAAGTATTGTTCTATTGCTTCAAAATTATTTACCAAATTTTTAAAGAATTCACTTTTAAAAAAATTTGCTTTCCTTAGAGAATTATTACTTGAATAAAGAACGTCATAATTTTCATTAAAAGTCTTTTTAAACGATTCAATCATAGAGTCTTTTTTTTCAATAAGTTCCATGAGATATTCATCTCTCAATTTTCTGAATTCATCATCTTGAGTAAGAAGATGAAATATATCTAAAGTTTGTGATTTTACGAAATAGCTTTCAAACCAGGAAGAGTTAAAACTTTCTAACGATTTTTGAATAGGTTTTACTGAATCTTCTATTCTGAATAAAAACTTAAATTTGCCCCTTGTTTGATCATACAAATATTTAAAATTGTCTCCTGTAACATGATGGGCATTGTTAGCTAAAATATTTAATGCAACAAATTTTGCAGCGTAATCTAGATCGATAAGTTTCTTCAAGGCTTCAACATCTTGTTTTTCTGAAGCCTCTAATAACAATCTTAATGCAGCAAGGTTTGTAGCATGGTCCAAAGAAGAACCTTTTATTTCTTTGTTATTTATCAAATTATCTGAGCTAGATACATGAGCTGTTCCTCCAGTATTTTCTTTTCTATCCCAATCGTCATTAGATTTAAAAAGAGAGTAATTAGTCATTCTATGAAATTTTTCGAACCACTCTTTACTGTGATGTTCTACCAGCATATACATGCCAATATCAATATCATTAATCTTTAAAATTACCATTTTCCCGATTGGAGAGATCAGGCCAAAATCAGATGCTATTTTATTTATGCTGATAGTGGATATATCTAAATCGTCCTTATAGGTAAGCAGGGAAAATCTCCTCATATTATTTAAATAATTTCCATCTTTTTTGTGCTTTATTCTTAAAGAAACTGAATTATGGTTGCTTAGAGGAGAGATTGAAGTGCCATGAAATTTATAAGTTATTTTTTCTTCAACACCATTTACTTTAAGCTTAGCTTTTCTCCAAAAATTTAACTCATCTTTTATAAAGCCTATATTTTTGAACCTTTCAATTTGGTCATTAATATTTTTAAGATCAGAGCCGGTTAAATATAATCTGACTACTTTATTTTCAGGTAAAAAACGCTCATTGAGATACTTTCTTAAATCAATCTCGTTGTAAAAAGAATCAGATAAATCAATAATTTTCTGGATTCTAGGATAGCTTTTGGAAAGCTCTATAGCTTTAGAATAAAAATTATTATTGAAATAGAAAAAGGAGAATATGAAAATACATATAGCTACAAAGATTATTAAAATAATGAAGAGGTTAAAAAAAAATCTAATCCTTATCATGTTTAATGCCTTAGTGGATTAGTTATCAAGGATGTTACTGCTATAGGCCAATAGGCTTAAATCTATAAAACCATTAAGCTCGGTTAAATTTTCAGAAAGATTATTGTCTTTTTTTAGTCTTGCTTCTGCAATTAATTCTATATGACCGTCTTTTATATTTTTACTTTTTATTATGTATTGAGTGGTATTTTGGTCCAAAGCTTTTAAAAAGGCAGGTTCATCTTCAGCGTTATATTTTAGAATAACTAAATAGGCTATAGACCCAAAAGGAAGTCTATTCAATAAAATTATTAATATTGAAATCACTATTGTTGCTGTAAGAGAAACTTTTATATTTGCAACTCCATTTGCTATACCAACTGCAACAGCCCAAAACATATAGACTATGTCCATAGGATCTTTAATAGCAGCCCTAAACCTTACGATAGATAACGCTCCTACCATGCCTAAAGATAAAACTAAATTTCCACTAATTACCATAATCACCGATGTGGTAACAAGGCATATTAAAATTAAAGATAAATTAAAGCTTTTTTGATACAAAACTCCTTGATAGCTTGCCCTATATGTCCAAGAAATAATTGCTGCACATATCAAACTAGCTGCTAGTCCAACTAAAACATCAATAACGGATAAATTTGCACCAGAGGTGAGATTTGCAGTACTTGCATCTAGGATATCTTTAAAAGTTAAAGTATTGTTAGTTTCCATTTTTTACAATTAAACATTATATCTAGATTGAGTAAGATTTGTTATCAAGACTCTTTTGAGGCAACAAATTTCTGAATAAAATTAAAAATTTTTTTTAGATAAAAAATAAAGTCTTTAAAGTACATTGTTAGATAAACAAAAATTAACCATATCTCAACTTCGTTTTTATACAAAATAATTGTAGATAAGAATACAAATAAAGTTGGCCTCGCTAAGACTTTTAAAAATCCTTCAAAAATATTTATTTTTTCAAAATAAAAATAGAGACAAAAAATACCTACTGTATAAATATAGAAAGTACCTATAGTAGCTATTGCAACTCCATATATGCCATACCCAAGAGAAATAGAAAAGTAATTTAGAATTAAAGCGTTTAATAGGGATAGGAAAAAAATTACTAAAGTATTCATTTGCTTATTATTTGCAATTAAATAACTTTCAGGAAGAAAGGCGAGGCCTTTCATAAAATAAGCAAACAATAGTAATTGCATAACTAAAATACTTCTTACGTATTCATCCAAAAAGATTTGAATAAACGGAGAAATAGTAATGATTGCTATAATTAAAATTGATACAAGAACGAATTCTGATAATTTAGTTTGATTGAACATCAACGAATATACTTCTTTTGATGAATAAAATTGTTTCAACATTTTTGGTACTAATAAAAAAATAACCGAGTTGAATGCTGTCATAACTCCGAAAGACAAAAGATAGCCTAGATGATAAATTCCTAGCGCTTCTCTATTAGAAGAAACTAACTGATTAATCATAATTCTATCTATGGTAGTAATCATTAATGATAAAAGATTGAATAACAGAAGTGGTAAGCCTACATAAATCAAAATTTTTACAATTTTCAGTTCCAAAATGAACTCTAAATTGGATAATTTTTTTAAGTAAGGTAATAAAACAAATAAATTTCCAATGATGCTAATTATAAAAATAGCGTCTATTCCAAAATCATCAACAAAAATGTAAATACCAAAGAAAACAAAAAGAGAAGAAAAAAACTCAATCTTAACCATTTCATTTATTCGTTCGTAAAGTCTTAAATAACTGAAGATAAAGCTTTTAGCCTGGTAAATTAAGCCAAGAATTAAAACATAAATAAGATATTTAGTATTAAAGATTTCAATTTGAAAAAACCCATAATATTCAAAACCAAGAAAGGCAGTGAATAATGCTAATACAAAAATCGAATTTGTTGATTGAAAAGATATGGTGTTGTTTATTATTTTCTTTATATATTTTTCTTTATCTTCTTGATCAAGATTTATTGATACTTCCTTGGTCATAGAAAAAAATATTCCTAAATTTGTATAATAAAAATACTCAAGAACGATTACCAATATCGCATATTCTCCAAGACTATTTGGTCCCAGTGATGAGGCTATGATAATTGACCGTAAGAAATTTAATACGATTACTATGTACTTTGTGATAACAAAGAAAAAACTTGCTTTGAAAAAATTTAAAAAATCCATGTCCTTTTAACGCAGAATTCTATTAAATGATTTTCTCGAGCCCTTTTTCCAGAGAGGTAAAGTTTCTATTAAGAAGAGATTTCATCCTTTCAACATCAGGCTGTCTTCTAGTCATGTCCCCTTCTTCTAATGGATCCAAGTGTATTATTTTAGATTTAGAGTCTAATATTTCAATGATTGTTTCAGCTAATTTAAGTATAGTTGTTTCTTCATTATTCCCTATATTAATAATTTCATTGTTGAAGACGTTGTTTTTGAATGCTTTTGTTGTAGCCTCTATATGATCATCAATATAACAAAATGTCCTAGTTTGCATGCCTGTTCCGTAAACTGTTATGTCTTTATTTTCTTTGGCTAGCTCTAAAAATTTTGAAACAACAAAATCTTTACTCTGTCTTAAACCGTAAGTATTAAAAAACCTAAAGATTGTATAATCAAGACCATGTTCTTGTTTATAAGATTTACAGAAACACTCGCCCACATTTTTTATCACAGCATAAGGTAACCGAGAATTAAGGGGAGTTAAATATTCTCTCTGAGGCAATTCAACTGGCTCTCCGTAAACTTCTGAAGAAGAAGAAAAAAATATTTTTTTTACTTTTGTTTCTTTAGCAAGGAAAAAGATGTTTTCTAGTCCACTCAAGTCATTTAAGACTTCGATGGGATTATTTATTGTCCTCTGTACTCCAACCAGAGCAGCATAATGAAAAATATATTCAAAATTGCCATTTCTAATAATAGGCTCTATTTCGTTAAAATTATTTACATCTGCCTCAATAAAAGTGTGGTTCTCTTTTTTTGATAGGTTTTCTTTTTTACCGGTTACAAAGTTATCTACTGATGTAACCTCATGATTATCTCTCAAAAGAGCATCAGTTAAGTGGCTTGGAATAAAGCCTGCTCCTCCAGTTACTAGAATATTACTCATTAAAAAAAACTAAGGCTTTATTTTACAAGGTTTGTATTTTTTATTAAAACTTCTGCGCCTTTATTGGTTAAATGATTTGAGTCGTAGTAAAGCGGAATTCCATCAATTTGAGCTATACATCTATCTTTTAAATTCTGGTTACAAAAAACTGTATCTAAATGAATTTTTTCTAAAAATAAATTTTTTTTGACAGAGTTCAAAGTGTAATGCGAGAACTTTTGTCTTTTTAAATAAACATCAAAGCTAGTGGTTACCTCCTCAGGGATACTTCCTGTATAGATTCTGTTAACCATATTAAGTTTTGACAAGTTCCAACCTACTTCGGG
>CEQL01073106.1_pt1 | contig 24205 bp, 25 predicted proteins | sample 356281 | NCBI WGS metagenome assembly CEQL01 (sample SAMEA2621203, study PRJEB7988) | marine metagenome | biome: marine biome (ENVO:00000447); feature: surface water layer (ENVO:00002042); material: "saline water (ENVO:00002010), including plankton (ENVO:xxxxxxxx)" | depth 5 m
GCTAAATATGCAGCAATTACCGCTGCATATATTTCATATCTATCGCCTAATACCAATAATAGATCAGGCTTGATTTTTGTAAATTTGTTTGAAAATTCCTTTATTCCATCTCCTAAATAATTTGCAATGTGATTTGGTTTGTCATCTTTAAAATTTGTTTTAATAATACTTGAAATTTTTACTTTGTTATTCTTGATATCATTAATTGTATTTCCAAATATTTGGGAAGTGTGTGAGCCAGTAACAATAAAATAATTTTTAAATTTTTTTTCATTTTGAATTTTTAAAATCAAATTTTTTAAAATAAAAAATTCAGCTCTAGATCCTGATACGGTGCATAACTTCATTAAATCTTTATTCCTTGATTCTCCATATATTTTCTTTTTGATTTTTTACCTATAATTTTATTCCAATTTATCGCTGGTGAACCATCTAAAGATCTTTTTGTAGTTATATTTTTACTAGTAAATAAATCACCTGGTGAAATTTCCTTTGCCGCTACAATTTTTTTTCTTATATATTTTTTATTAATTAATTCATCTTTTGAAGGTTTCTTTAAATAATTACCTAAAGATTGTTCTGCGTTTTTAATTTTTCTTATAAAAATTGATAATTCTTGAGGATTTAAACTCACCTTATGATCTGGCCCTGTAAGATTTTTATCCAAAGTAAAATGTTTTTCTATCACTCTTGAACCCAATCCAATAGCTATAAGAGCTGCATCGCAACCTAAAGAGTGATCTGAAAAACCCACAGGAAGTTTTAATTTTTTTTTCAAAAATTTTATTGAGTTCAAATTTAAGTTTCCAAATTCAGCAGGATATTGAGAGATACAATGTAATAACTCAATATTTTTTTTTGGTGTTCCTTTTGAAATTAAAATATTAAGCGCTTTTTTTATATCTATTAATGAACTCATTCCAGTAGAAAGAAGAATTTTCCTTTTTAAAGAGCCTATAAGTTCAAGATAAGGGACATCGTCAATTTGTCCTGATGGTATTTTAATAATATTAACTTTGAATTTTTTTAAAATATTAATACTTAATATATCAAAAGGACTTGATAAAAATTTAATTTTTTTTTTTTTACACCTTGATATAATTTTTTTAAAATCTTTTTCTAATAGAGATAGTTTACTTAACATTTTTAGGTGATTGTTATTTTTTGAATTTTCTCTTTGGTATTGAGCTAATCCTAAACTTGAATTTGCTAAAGATTTAGGATCAAATGTTTGAAATTTTATATAGTCTGCTCCTGAATTAGATGCTATATCAACCATTTTTAATGCTTTTTTTAAAGAACCATTATGGTTAACGCCCGCCTCAGCTATAACGACTACTTTATTCTTTTCTTTCATTTTACAACACTGTTATTAGGAATATTTTTTTTTACAACCTGGCCCATACTTATAAAACAATTTTTTCCAATTTTTACTCCCTCTCTGATCACTGTTCCACTTCCAATAAAAGTGTTATCTTGTACTTCTACATCTCCGTTAATTATAGTTCTCGTTGAAATGTGACAATTATTTCCAATTTTTACTCCATGTTCAATTATAGCAGAAGTGTTAATAATATTATTATTTCCAATTTCAGCTTCAAAATTTATAATAGCATTGTGGTGCACAATCGTTCCGTCTAAAATTTTTGCATTATTTGAAACGTAAGCTTTGGGTGAGATAATTTTTGGAAATTTGAAATTTAATTTTCTAAATTCGTTGAAAATTTTAATTCTTTTTAGAGGAGATTTGATGAATCCCAAGCTTATATGTAAGTGATAAGATTTATTTTTCAATTTTTTTAAATATCTTTCATCTCCAAGAACTTTGTAATTTAAAATATTAATTTTTTTGTTTTGATCTATGAATCCAAGTATTTTGTATTTTTTTGTTAATAAAATAACGTCTATACAAGATTTGGCATGGCCTCCTGCACCTATTAAAATTATTTTTTTCATTTTTAAAAAAGGTTAATCATTAAAAATATCAATCTTATAATGATCTAAATTTTCTTTTTGTGAAAACCAATTGATAGTTTTTTTTAAGCTATTGTTAAATTCGCTTTTGATTGTTAATTTAGGAGACCAGTTTAATAATTTTTTTGCTTTTTTTATGTTTGCTTGTAGTCTGTCAACTTCGCTTCTTTTAGGTCTCTCTCTTGAACTTTCTTGTTGAATACTTAATTTCCTTCCAATTATCTTTGAAATTCTCATAAGTAAATTTTTGATTGATATTTCAAAGCCACTACCAATGTTAATAATTTCTCCAATATCTTTTTTTTTATTTAAAGCTGCTATAAAAGCATCTGTTGTGTCATCTATATAAGTTAAATCTCTTGTTGGGTATGTTGAGCCAAGCTTTATAATCTTTTTATTTAAAGCTTGGGTAACTATAGTGGGTATTATAGCTCTTAATGATTGCCTTGGACCAAAAGTATTAAAAGGTCTAAGAATACTCACAGGAACATTAAATGATTTATGATACGATAACGCAATTTGATCTGCAGCAATTTTACTTGCTGCATAAGGAGATTGAGCTGCAACTAAATGTTTTTCGTCTATCGGTAAATATTTTGGAGTACCATAAACTTCGCTAGTAGATACATGAATTATTTTTTGCACATTGGAATTAATTGATGAATTTAAAATATTCATTAATCCAATGGAATTAGTTTCGAAATAAGATTTTGGTGATCTATAAGAATAAGGTATACCAATTAATGCAGCTAAATTTATTATTACTTCAGTATTTTTTTTTAATATTTTATTAATTGCGAACTCGTCTCTAATATCTCCAGTAATAATTCTTATATCCTTTTTTACTTTCTCATTAATTTTATCAAGCCAACCCCATGAATTAAAAGAATTGTACAAAACTAAACATGTTAGATCATGACCATTTTTAACAAGTTTTTCTGCCAGATGAGAACCTATAAAACCTTCTGAACCTGTTAAAAAAATTTTCATAAGCTAAATACTTTTTTTGTAAATATTATATTTTCTAAAGTCATCTAATGTATCAATTTCAAACCAGCTTTTATCATAATTTACAACCTTAATAATATTCTTATTTTTTTCTAAAAATTTTGAAAAAAAGGTTGTGATATCTAACTTGTTTATGTGAACTTTGGAGCTTTTTCTAAAATTTGAAATCATTTTCCATCCTTTTGGAGAAATTTTAAAAAGACCAGCAAACTGTCCTTTTACAGCTGATATTGATTTTGCTTTACCTCCAATTTTGGTCAAATACTTTCCTCTATAATCAAAATTTTCTAAATCCTTTAATGGATTCTTGAATCTTAATTTCCAAATTTTTTTCCAATTAATATTATTCAAAATCACTATATCTCCTTTTTCTTCGATTAAAATTTTTAAAGCTTGATAATCATAGATTATGTCAGAGTAAGAAATTATACAGGTATTTATTTTTAGTATTTTGGATGCTCTTGATAGCGAATAAAAAATATTAGTAGATTTCCACTTATTATTTAAAATTTTTTTTTGGGGAAAGTTTCTAAATAAATTTTTTTTATATCCAGTGATTATATTAATATTTTTTATCTTATTTTTTTTAAAATTATCAATTACAATATCAATATATCTTTTTTTACCTGCTTTGTTGAATGATTTGGGTTTAGTCTCCGTCAAATGACCTAATCTTGATCCTCTTCCTGCGGCTAAAATTATTCCTTGTAACATTAAAATTTATTTTTTTTTACACAAGAAAATATTGGTTGCGCCAATATATCTTAAAAAAAATGAAAAAATAAATATCTTATTCATTAACATCAATAGTTTATCAAAAATTGGAAGTATTAATTTTGTCAAAATATTTTTATTATTATAAAAAAAAGGAAGGCTAGTAGATTTCATAATTAAAAATTGATTTTTTTTTAAAATATCTTTTGATCTTGAATACGATAAAAGTCTTCTATTAGTTTCAAATTTCCATTTATCGTTCCACCCATAATTAAATAACCAACTATTAATCCACCAAGAATTTTTAAATTTTTTAAAATATTTTTTTAATTTTGTTTCGAGAAGTAAAGATTTGATTGAATTTGAATGAGAATATTGGTGATGCTCTCCAATTAAAAATTTCGTAAAATTTATTATGAATTTTCTTGGATGAATCATTTGATTGATTTCAAATGTATTTGTTTGGGCGATAATGAGATGACCATTTTTTTTTAAGACTTTTTTACATTCCTTTAAGCAAAAATTTGGATCGATGGTATATTGAAGGGCGCCTACAATAATGATTAAGTCAATAGAGTTTGGTCTAAAAGGTAATTTTTCATCCATTGATCCAACTAAAAACTTTGCTTTACCTGTATTAACTGCTTTTTTGTTATTCTTTTTTGCAAATCTTGCTAAAGGGAAAGAAACATCAATACCATAAAACTTTTTACATCTTTTTATAAAATGTTTTGCATTTTGCCCTGCTCCATACCCTAGTTCAAGGATTGAGATTTGGTTTCCTAAACTCAATCTATCTAGATAATTTAAAACTCCGTTACATCTTTCATTAAGGTAATATGTATTTCCATCTCTTTTGGTGTATTTAAAATCGTCATATTTTTTCACATAATTATAATCATTCCAAAGTTTTGATGTATTAATCTTATATAATTCTTTTTTCTTCATTTATTTAAATATTTTTTTAAGTCTAAAGTTGTTAACTTTATTTGTTTTCTTATCGCGTTCTGGGTGCCACATCCAGCCCTCCCATGGAAGAAAGTCATGTTTAATCGACTCTATATTTTCATCTGATGATTTGGTGGTTATAAAAAAATTTTTTGGGCAGTTCTTTAGGGAATATTCATGATAACTATTTACAATAGAAGGAAATTTTTCTTTTGATAAATTAACTAATTTGTGTTTTTTCCTAACGTGATTTTTAACTTTGATTAATTTTGATTTATTTAACACAGCCATCATTTGCATACCTTGGCAAATACCTAAAATAGGTATTCTATGACTTTGTGAATATTTTATTAAAAATAATTGCATTTTATATCTAATTGAATTTTTATCTACTTCATTGCCTCCAGATAAAACAATTCCTTTGGGGTCTAATTTTTTAAGAAAACTTCTTATCATTTTGTTAGGTTGCTTTATCAAGTGATTGGGTAATACAATTGGATCATATGAATTAGTTTTAAGCCACTTAATTAACGCATGGTCGATAACATCATTAACCTCATTTCTTTTTTTATTTTTGATAATTTTAGGATTTACTATTACAAGTTTCATTTGATTAGTTTGTTTCTACTCTTTTCAAAGGGCAATTAAGTATTATTTGCTCTTTATTTTTAATTTCCTCATATATTTTTTCTCCAATACCTATTGCAGCTGGAATTTTTAACTCATTGCATCTTATAGCCATATGTGAATTTGCGCCCCCAAATTTAGTAATTAATCCTTTAATATTAAAATTAAACAACCAATCAAATCCTGGATCAGCATTTTCTATTAATATTATTTTATTATTAAGCGAAGCCCTTTTTATTCTAGAACTATTTGTAATTCTTTTCATTTTATAAAACACTTTATTTTTACCTATAAAATTTGGTGATGAAACTTGAAATGGAATGACATCAACTCCTTCGGGATCTACTAATAGCATAGGTAGTCTTATATTTAAATGAATGTTATATTTTTTTTTATTTACTTGAATAATTTTTTTCAATTTTTTTCTTAGAAAATTATTATTATTAAGTTTTACGAGATCATTTACCTCACAGAAAGAAATTTGTTTTTTAGATAGTCTATTTTTTTTTGCAGCATCAGAAATTTTTTTTAAAATTAAGTCAACATTTTTTGTGAATATAAATTTACTATATTCTCGTGAAGCGATTGAATTTTTTAGATAGTCAAAAAAACTATCTACGGTCATTTTAATATTATTTCTTTCTAAAACCCTAGCTAAATTTTTTCTTTTAGAAATTGTTAATTTAAAAATAATATTTTTTTTTATAGATAAATTTTTTTTTCTTAAAAAAAAATCCTTTTTAAAACTTGAATAATTTTTTGAATTAATATCATATGTACCTGGTCTAAGATGGCCATATTTTTTTTTAAAAGTATAAAAATCAATTTGGTTCTTTGACAAAAGTTCACAATCTTTAATAAATTTTGACGTAACAGTTTCAAAACTTGATTTAAAATTATCTACATCTTGAATAGTAATGATTTTAAGTCTAATCAAAGATCTCAATAAGTTTTCAGCAATGAAAGCGTGTCTTGCAAGTATAGAGAATGGGATTACACCAAAATTTTTAGTAAATAAAATTACTTTCTCTAAATCTTTCTCGAATTTAGTTTCCTCAAGTTTCCTATCTAAGTGGAAAATCTTTCTTAAATTAGTATCAATAGAACCATCATCAAAATTATTGAGATTTTTGATAAAAATCTCTTTATATTTATTTTTTAAAGTCCGTATTTCATTTTTTGTTAAAATTTTTGGATATAATTTTCTTATTCTTTTTTCAAAATCAAATAAAAAAGAATTGATCGAAACATCAAATTCAATTTTATCATGAAGAGTTGGATTTCTTTTTAATTTTAAAATGTTGAAATCTACAATTTTTTTTTCAAATTTTTTTGATAAACCATTTGGTAAAAAAGATAAAAAACTTTTTCTTACATCTATAAATGATTGATTTAAAAAAACTTCCATTAAAGCCTTTTTTTTGAAGTTATCATTATACCCCATTATTTTTCTAGCTTTAATCCACGCATTATCTAAAACTAGTTTTTTATACAACGAAGAAAGTAAGGGATAAGGATATTTGCCAATTATTTCAGCTGGATTCCAATCTGGCATTTGCCCATAAATGGTATTCCAATTTTTCATTTTTATTGAAATTTTTTTCTTTAAAGAATTTAAACATCTATTGATCTTATCGTCTTGATCAAATGAATTTTTTTTAGCAAGCAAGAGAGGTCTAACCTGTAAAATATAAACGTCTAAATTTTTTGTTATAATAAATTCAATATCTAAAGGAATTTTTTTATAAATGTTCTCAATTTCCTCTATAGAGCTCAATAATTTGAAAAATCTTTTTGATTTAACATCTGATAGTTTTTTGTTGTAAACAAATAAAATTCTATTTGAGTTTTGTGTTGTTCCTGAGGTAACTGTGTCGGATTTACCACTAACGTCATCGTAATTAATTACATAATATTTTGCTCCAGTACTTAAATCTCTATTAAATACAACTCCGGATGAATTAATTGAAGAAATTTTTTTTTGGATCAAAATTTTTGATTTTTTGTAAGAATTTTTTCCATAACCCTTAATTATGTTTTTAATTTTTTTTTCTATATCTCTGTTATTTTTTGAATCTACGTTTAAAAAAGATTGATATTTTCCTGCATTTGAACTTTCATAATTGTCCTCATCAGAAGCTGAAGATCTAATTACTATTTTTCCACTAAATTCTGATTTAATTTTTGATATAATCAATTTTTTATTTTCCTTCCATTCTAAAACAGAAAAAAAATAGGTTTTAGGAATTTTACTTAATTTGATCTTTCTTTTTAAAAAATCTAAAGTTTCAGCTTTTGTTCTAAACATTTTTTAATTTATTTATTGTCAGTAATCTTAGAATGGGGTGCATTATATAGTAGTAAGAACTTTTTATTTTTTTATTTATTTTGAATTTAATTTTTTTTTTTTCTAATTTTTTTAAAGCTGAAACTAAATTTAAAGCTCTTATCTTTGCATCATAATCTTTATCGATACTAGTAATGTTTTTAGGAATTGGATACTCATTAGAACAAATAATTTTTCCTTGATCAATTTTTTCACTTAAAAAAAGTGTATCACACCAAATTTTTTTGTCTTTTAAAAGTGAGTAATATATTGTTGTGCTACCTTTGTATTCTGGCAATTTACCTGAATGAGAATGTAGGAAAAATTTTTTTTTCAATAAAGATTTATCTTTTATAATCCCTTTTTTACCAGGATATAGAGATACTAAAAATAATTTGCTTTTTGAATTTTTTAGATAGTTCAAAATATTTTTATTATTTATTTGAGTAGTATTAAACATTTTTAAATCGGCTTTTGTTCTATATTTATATAGAAAAGTTAGAATTTTTTTATTGAAGAATTTTTCTTTTTTATCTTTTAAAAAAATTATTTTTTTTGGTAAAAAATAGTTTTTTTTTAAAATTTTAAGGTAAGTTATTGAGCGTCGATTGCTTGAAATTATTAACGTTAACTTGTAATTTTCTCTAAGCATATTTTTTCAAAATTTATTAAAGAAATTAACATTCCCAGTTCTTGGATATTAAAAAAGATCTTTTTTGATAAAGATAAATTGTCTATTATTTTCAAAATACAATTTAATTTTTGTATTTGATTTAAATTTTTTATATTTACCAATAAGCACCCGAGATATAAATAGCTCAAATTGTTAGTTTCTTTTCCATTTTTTTTGAGAAGTCTTAAATGCACATTAAATTTTACGTAAAAATTGAATAATTTTTTTTTTTCTAAAGATGTTAATTTTTTTTTAAAAAATAATTTTTGTAAAAATTTATATATGTGATCATTATTTGGAGATATATTTTTTGTGATTTTATTCAAATTTTCTAAACAATTTTTTATGAAATTTATTCTAGATTTCCTAAAAGAAACATAAAATTTTTGGTTAATAAAAGTCGACTCAGAATATTTTTTTTTAATACAATGTCGAATATAATTTTGATAATTTAACACTATAAAAGATTTTTCTTTCTTTTAATAAAAATTTTTTCAAAATTTAATAATTTTTCGAACTTTTTTTTTGACGAGTAAAATTTTATTTTTTTGAATTTTTCCTTATATATGTTTGAATCTATTATTCTTGGACAATTTTCTCTGGTCATTATCTCTTTCGTGCTTTTGCTTTTTTTTGTTTTAAGAAATTTACATATTTTGCCAATATTAAGATTTGTATTCTTAGCAAAATCTTCAAATTCTAAAAAGATACAGTTTTTTTTATTTTTATACTTCTTAAAATTTTTATATTCTTTCTCCTGGCAATACATAACCATATCTATGATTCTATCCATTGTATTATTCTTACGATAATCTTTGTTTTGATTTATGTAATAATGAGGAAAAACATTTTTGTTTTTTTTAAAAAGAATAATTTCATTAAATCTAATTTTTTCAAGTTTTCCCATTCCGTGTTTTTCCCAAGATGCTACAGTATCTATAGGGTTCCTATAAACATTTATAAATTTAAAACCTTTGCTAACTTTAGTCCAAAAATCATAAAGCATAATTCCATCATGTGTATCCATACAAAATATAGTTTTATTTTTAATATATTTGGTAATTATATGTTCACCTCTTTTTATCAGTATTCTATTTGCAAGTTCTTTGGTGTTCTTGGCAGTAAAAATACTTGTTTCATCTTCAATCCTAAAATTTATATTTCTTCCGATTAATTGTTCATAAAAACTTTTATCTAAATATTGTCTTACCAAAAAAATTGCGGACTCTTGATTTATTTTTCCTAAATTTGCCAAATGAAATATTTGATCGATAACTAATAGTTTTCTTACATGTTCAACGTTAGTCAAGGACGAAACAATTGGAGCTACCATACTTTTTCCTGAACAATAAGTTCCTGTTACAACAGCTACGTTTTTAAAAAAACATTCTTTATATAATTTTATTTTATTCATAATTTTTTAAATATTTGTTTATTTTTTTATTTTGTAATATCTTTTTAGATATTTGATTAAAGGTTTCTTTTTTAAAATCATTTTTTAAAATAATATTATTATTAAAAGGTTTACAATATTTAATATTAACACCAACTACATTTTTTTTGTTTGAGTAAATCTTCCTTGCATTTCTTTTTCTAAGAGTATTGATATGGACGTCTAAAAATATTTGAAAGTATTTTTTATTATTTTTTTTATTCCAATTAAGCCACTTTTGAGATATTGAAAGTATTGAAACAATTATTAAAACATTCAAATTTTTATCAATAAAATTGACTAGTTTAGATACTCTTTCAGCATTAATTTTTCTATCTTTTAATTTGTGACCCAAATCATTAAATAACTTTCTAAAATTATCGCCATCAATATGAATTGTTTTTTTCTTAACCTTTTTAGATAATTTATTAATTAAATTTTTAGCTAAGGTTGTTTTACCACTCCCAGATAATCCTGTAATCCAAATTATCATTATTATTAATCTTTATTGTCTTGTTTGTTTGAGATTTTTGATAAAAATTTCTTACTTAAAAATACATATAAAAATAATGTAATAATGGATGCTGAAAAGGACAGAATAAAATAAAATTCAATTATAAAATCTCCTTCGTAAAAATTTGAAAATAAAACTAAAAAAATACAAAAATGCTGTAAATCTAATAATAGACGAGTAACAAAATTTAAATATGTGTCTCTATAGTAAGGTTGAATTTTTTTGCTTTTACTAATATCGTTACTCCATCTAGCCAGTGCTGAAAAACGATCTAATATTAAATGCTGAATTGGTAAGAGAAGCAAAGTTATATAGTAAAAATTTTTATTAAAAAGTTTATTATCTATATTTAAAATATAATTTATAAAAATTATATGTAAAAAACCGATCACTATAATATCAAATAAACCATCAATAAATCTTCCATGAAATGAAGTCTTTTTTTGATATCTAGCAACCATCCCATCAGAGAAATCTAAAATGAATGAAATTAAAAAAAATATTATTAAAATGTGTAAGATGCTTTCATCTTGGAAAATGGATATGGTGAGAGCTGCTAAACCACTTAAAATACTTAAAAAAGATATAAAATTTGGATTTAATTTTTTTAATAACGGAAATATTATGATCGCTAAAAGTCTATATATACTCTCAAATACAGAGCTTTTATTATAATTAAAAAATTCATCACTATATAAATTATATAACTTTCTAAAATCATTAATCATTTTAAACTTTCCTTAATTAATTTTTCATCTTTTAATAAGTTTAATTTTTTATTTTCAATTTTATAAATTTTATCACAATGCTTTAAAATATTTTTATGATGACTAATTATTATTATGGTTAATTTGCTTTTAAGTTGTTTTAATTGTTCTGCAATATAGTTCTCACTTTCAATATCTAATGAACTTGTGGCTTCATCCATTACTATAATTTGTTTTCCAAAGTAAAATGCTCGAGCTAGTGCAAGTCTTTTATTCTGCCCACCAGATAATCTAACACCGTTTTCTCCGATTGGAGTTTCAATCTTATTAGGTAAATTATAAACAATTTTGTCAAAATTTGCCTTAATCATAGATTTTTTTAAATTATTTGTATTTATAAGATTTTTATCCTCCTCTAATGAAATATTTAAATTTATTTTTTCATCTAAAATAATTGGATCTTGAGGTAGATATGCAACATTGTTCATATTAAAATTTGATATATCGCTTATATTTTTATTGTTTAATAATATTTGTCCTTTGTCAGGCTTAAGCAATCCCAATATCAAGTCAACAAATGTGGTTTTTCCAACACCAGATTCACCGATAATTCCAATGCATTCATTTTTTTTTAAATTAAAATTTACTTTATTAAAAACCTTTAGATTAGAATTTTTGTAGGTAAAATTAACATCCTTAATGATTAAATTTTCAAAAGTTTCTATATTATTTTTAGTTTTATTTTTATAAAATTTAGAATTAATAGAATATTTTTTTAGATCTTCATAAACAATTTTTACAGCATTCTGTCCGTATTCTATTCTGCTTAAGCTACTTGTAATTGTAGCGATAGTTGGCAAAAGTCTTAAGCCAGCGAAAATAAAAACTCCCAACGTGGGCAGAAAAACACTTTGATCTACTGAGCTTTTGTAAACAATTAATATTGTAATTAAAGCCAAAGAAACCATAAAAAATTCATAAACATATCTTGGGCTATCACTAATTAAAATTGATTTTTTTTGAGTTTGATAAATTTTTTTAGCAAAATAAGATAATCTTTTTAAGAAAAAATTTTGTTTTGATAAAACTTTAATTTCTTTTAAACCCTTTATCCCTGAGTCAATATTTTTATACATTTGTTTTATAGATTCATTTTTAATTATTCCAAGCTTTGCATTTATTGGTTTTAATAATTTTTCATATATTAAAAAAATTGGTAAAGTTGTTATAAGAACTAAAAATACTATCTGATAGTTTGTAATAGTTAAAAAAATAATAATGACTAAAAAAATAATAAACTCACTTAACACTCTCAAAGTATGGTCAATATTATCTAAACATTCGCTACATAATTCACGAACATTTCTAATATATTCACTTGAAGATCTTAGAATATAATCCTGATAATTCATATTTTGGTATGCATCCATCAGTTTTACCTGTAAAATTGCAAAGTACTTGTGGGCAAATAGAGCTATGAGCCATCTTGTAAAAATGGAAAGAAAAGTTTTAATAAAAAATATTAAAATTAAAAAAATTGTAAAATAAAATATTAATTCATTTTTTTCATAATTTGCTAAATTGAAAAAAAATATATATTTTTGTGTTTGATTAATATCAAAGATTGTTGAAATGTAAGGAGCTATTAATCCTAAACTTAATAAATCAAGTGCTCCAGAAAACAACATTAAAAAAACTAAAAATACAAAATACGTTTTGCTAACGCCTGTAATCGAGATTAAATTTAAAAAGTTATTAATTTTTTTCAAAAAATTTTTAAGTTAATATTGCTATGAGTGAATCAAAACTCCGGTTAAATTATTCTAAAGGTTCTTTTAAAACCAATTGATTAGATTTTCTCTCCCGTAAATGATCTGGTCTGAACTTATCACACAACTCAAGAAATTCATTTTTTTCCATATATGGATACAATTTTTAAAAATAAAACTATTTAAAATAATTACTTTAAACATTAATCGATTTATTTAATTCCCTGTTTATGAGTTCATGAGTTAGATTATTTTCATCTAAAGTGATTAAATTATTTTCGAAATGAGATAAATATTCACAGTCACTCATTTTTAATATTTTTATCATTCGGTTTTCAAATTCTTCGAAAGATGGGTTTTCTATTGAACAGATGCTAGTAATAGGAAAATTGAAGATAGACCGATCTGTACAATTACAAGATAATATTTTTCCCTTCAAAGCAAGTTTTTCTCTCAATAAGGTGGACCACTTTCCAACAACAACATTACTTTCCTCTATATCTGTGTAAGAAGAGAATTTTTCTCTATCAATTTTTCTAGAGTTCGTAAGTAAATAATCCATATTGTCTTTAGTTAAAAAATTTCTATAAAAATTTAATTCCGTATTCCTCATTTTAATTGCTTTTAAGATGAATATAAATTTGAGGTTATGTTTTTTTGAAAATTCAATAGTGTAATTGGCTAATTTCCCAAAAGCTTCATCTATACCTTTCTCGTCCCATCTTTGATTTCTTGCAGGCGATTGAAATTCTGAAATCAAAGCAACATCAAATTTTCTTTTTTGTATTTTTAAATTTGATAGTTTTTTATATTGTAAATAATTTGATAATCTTAAGCACCCAAATTTGAAAAAATTTTTTACTTGAATGTTATTTCTCTTAAATTCGGATTCTTCATTTTCGCCAAAACAATAGAAGTTTGGAAAAAAAAGTTTTTCATTAAGGTTTTTTTTTAGTTTTCCAGTTTTAAATAGATGTGTAAATTCATCTTTATTGTTTGCCGAATTTTGTACAATCATAAATTTTATTTTATTACTAAGTAACTTTGCTACGTCTGAAAATTTAAGAGCTAAATCATCGGCAGTAATAACAATTTTAGGATCTACAGCTTCTACCAAGCCTGCTAAATAAGCTGTGTATAAATTTTTAGTTTTAAATTTAAATAATCTTTTTATTATGTTCCAATTTAAATTAATTGTCTTTAGTCTCTCAGGTCTACTCACTAAAACATAATATGTTCTATCTTTAAGAATATTTTTTAAATCCCCAACTGAAACGTCGTCGAAAACTAATAGTTGATATTTTTTCGGTAAAGTAAAATTAATCTTTAGTTTAAATAAAACTTTTATTAAATTGTAAATAATCATTTAGTTCATTCCTTTTATCGTGAACTCAATGGAAATCTGAATATTTAAATTTGTGATTAATTTTAATACTTTTCTTTAAAACTTTACCTAAAATTTTTTTATACTTATCAGCTCTTATGCCATTACCGGGTTTTTTAAAATTTAAATCTTTAATTTTTATTTTTGCTCCCTTATTTAAAAATTTATTAGAGACAACGCTTTTTTCAAAAACTTTTTTCATACTAGCATATTTTTTTAAATTATTTTTGTTCACTCTATATTTGTTAATAAACCATACCTCTTTAATTATTTTAGAAAATTCTTTGAATTCTTTTGGTTCCATAGAAAATTTTGCATCACTTCCATATAATTTTTTTGAAAGAGTAAAATGCTTTTCAATAACACTGGCACCTAATGCGGCTGCTATAGATGAAGCTGCACAACCAAGTGTGTGATCAGAAAAACCAAAATTGATAAATTTTTTTTTAAAATCCTTAAATAAATTTGGCCCGACATTTTTCAATTTGCAAGGATATTCTGAAGAACATTGCATAATTAAAAGTTTATTTTTTTTAAATTGGTTTTTTGCTAAATTGATTTCTTTCCAGGAACTCATACCAGTTGAAAGTAAAATTTCTTTTCCAGTTTTTGAAATTTTCTTTAGTAAAGGGATATTTGTCACTTCTCCAGACGGTATTTTATACTTTTTTACTTTTAATTTTTCTAAAATATCAACAGATTTAAAGCTAAATGGGGAACAAATAAATTCTACTTTATTTTTCTTGCACTCATTAGCAATTTGTTTCCATTCTTTAAAGTTAAAAGATGTTCTCTTAAAATATTCATAACGACTTTCATTTTTAAAATAATAAGGCGAGGGAGCATTTGTTAAAGTTTCATCTTCAGCTACATGTAGCTGAAATTTTACTGCATCAGCTCCTGAATTTGCAGCTGCTCTTATGGATTTTTTTGCTAACGATAAAGAACCGTCATGTGTTGATCCTATTTCAGCTATGATAATATTTTTTTTTTGTCCCATTATTTTAAAGTTATATTGATATTTTTTCGATACCAATTTATAGTTTTATCAAATGCTTTTTCAAATGGAGTGAATTTAAAACTTTTAAAATTTTTAAGTATTTTTTTATTACACCCATGCGTTTTAATAATATCTGCTAATTGTAGAGGAGCCATTTTTAATTTTATTTTTATACCTTTTAAATTTAAAATATGGATTAGACTTGTAAGTTTGACAGGTTTATTTGAACATATATTAAAAATTATATGTTTTTTTTGTTTAATCTTTTTTAAATTCATTAAGTTAATTAATACTTTCACTACATCTCCAATATATGTAAAATCTCTTAAGTGATTGCCCTTATTATTGAGTTGAAATATTTTTTTTTTAAACGCAGACAAAAAAAGTTTATGAAAAACCATATCTGGTCTTCCCCACTCTCCAAAAACAGTAAAAAATCTAAGACCTACTAAGTTTATTTTGTAAAAACTGCTAAAAATTTCAGCAGTTTCTTCATTATTTTTTTTAGTTAGACCATAAAAATTAATCGGTTTTATAATTTGATCTTCATTCAAAGGAAATTTTTTTGAATTTCCATAAACTGAGCTGGAAGATGCATAAAAAATTGTCTTAATTTTTTTATTTTTAGAATTTTCTAATAAATTAAAAAATCCTTTAGTGTTGGAATTTAAATATGCTCTTGGATTTTTAATAGAGTATAAGACACCCGCCTGAGCTGCAAAATGAAATATATAATCAAAATTTTTGTTATTAAAATACTTTTTTAGTTTTACAGTGTTATCAAGGCTTATTTTACTGAACTTAAAATTTTTGAATTTTTTTAATATTTTTAATCGTTTTTTCTTTAAATTAACTGAATAGTAATTACTCAAATTATCAATTCCATAAACTTTAAGTTTATTTTTACTTTTTAATAACTCATGAGCCAAATTAAATCCTATAAAACCGGCTGCTCCTGTAATTAATATTTGCATATGTTTTAATTAAAAAGGAATGAATATTTTTTATTTTTTAATTTTTTAAACTTATGATAGCTATCGTGATTTGTTAGAAAATAAATTTTATCGTAACTATTAAAATTGGTTTTTTTATAAATTTTCAAATATTTATTATATTTATCCTTGATATAAGGATCATGGGCAAAAATATTTTTAAATTTAACTGACAGTTTTTTATATATTTTTAATGCTAAAGAATTTCGAAAATCTGGAACATTAGCTTTGTACGTAAGACCAGCAATAAGTATTTTTTTTATTTTTTCTTTTCTTATATCTTTTGCTATCTCTGAGGTCACAAAATCAATCATAGAATTGTTTGTATCTCTACCAGATAAAGTTACCCTAATTTTTTGATTTACCTGTTTTGCAGCTTCTGAAAAATAATATGGGTCAACTGGTAAACAATGTCCTCCAACTAATCCGGGTTTAAATTTAAGAAAGTTCCATTTAGTTGATGCCAATCTAATGACTTCAGAAAAATCTAATTTGGTTTTTTTGCAGAATATATATAACTCATTCATTAATGCGATATTTACATCTCTCTGTATATTTTCAATGACTTTTGCTGTTTCGGCTTCTTTGATTTTTTTTGTAAAATATAATTTTTTTCCTAAATTTTGGTAAATTCTATTAATTATTTTAAAAGTTCTTTTATTAGAATAAGAAACCACTTTATTAATTTTTTTTTGTGTATGACTCTTATCGCCAGGATTAATTCTTTCAGGACTATAACCCAAAAAAAAATCGACATTCATTTTAAGTTTTGATTTATTCTTTTTTAAAATATTTCCACAAAATTTTTCTGTTATACCAGGAAAGACTGTGGACTCTAAAATTACTATATCGTTTTTTTTTAAGTATTTTCTAATTAAATTTACGGCTTGGCTTATATATTTTAGATCAGGTTTTTTATTGGATTTAATAGGTGTTGGTACTGTAATTATGTAAAAATTGGAATTTTTTAAATTTTTTTCTTTATTTGTAAAAAATGAATTTTTTTTAAATTTAAATTCTTTTTTTTGGAATTCTAGATTTACATCATTTTTTCTTTTAAGTTCATTAATTCTAGAAATATTTATATCGTAACCGCATGTATCAAATTTATTTGAGAGATTAAAAAAAATTGGCAAACCAACGTATCCAAGTCCTATTACACAAGGTCTTATGTTATTAGATTTCATTTTATATTAAATTTTTTTGAGCTAATTTAAAGTGCGATAAATAATCAATATCTACTGACCTTTTATATGGCATTTTATATTCTAAGATATTCCCACCAATAAGAAATTTATCAATACGATTTTTTTTTATAATAAGTATAGCAGGTCCGTTTCTTAATCTTTTCTTATTAAAAATTTTTGATTTTTTATATTTTAAATATTTTCCATCAGAGTACATTAATTTTTTTTTATTATCATTTTTTTTAAAAGTTGTTGTACTTATTAAAACATCTGTTTTATTTTTATTTTTCAAGAATAGTTTACAGGCATTATTTATATCTTTTACTTTTCTAAGAGGGGATGTTGGTTGTAATAAAACCAAATATTTAAAATTAAAGCTCTTATTTAATGTTGTTTTGCATTCTTTTTTTATTAATTTGTGCATACTAGTTGAGTTAGATGATAAACCTTTATCCCTGAGTTTTTTTATTTTGACTCCCTCTTTTTCACTCAAGTTTTTGACTTTCTTACTATCTGTAGAAACATAGATATTACTTATAAATCTGCTTTTTTTTGCTAACAATATAGAGTGCATGACTAAGGGCTTTTTATTAAAAATTTTTATATTTTTATCTTTAAGTCTGGTAGAATTTTTTCTCGCCGGAACATATGCTAAAAAAGTCATTAAAAAGTATTTGTTTTTTGTATGTTAATATTTTCTATATTTTTTAATATATTTAAGATTTTTTCAGATGAGTTGCCATTCCCGTAAAGATTTGATGATTTGTATTTACCATTTTTTAATTGTTTTTTAATTGAACTTACAATCTTTGCAGTGTCAAATTCCGTATCTATAACATTTTTTGCTCTTTGCCTTTTATTTTGCCTTGTTCCAATATTAACTGCTGGAACACCTATATATGCACCCTCTCTGATTGAGCTTGACGAATTTCCTATTACACAAGAACATTTGTCTAAAAGTGTAGAATATAAGTCTGACGGTATGTTTCTAAAAAATCGACTGTTTTTTAATTTGTTTTTTTCTCTCCAAATTCTAAAAGTCCTTGATATAAAGTCGCTTCCAGCATCAGTATTTGGCCATAAAATTATAGACTGCATATTTATTTTATTAATTGCCGATATAGTCTCTTGAATGTGTTGTTTTGTTTTTTCATACTCAGTGGTAACTGGGTGTTGAGATAATACGACAAACTTTTTGTTTAAATCAATTTTATCTCCTACGCCGTTTTCATTTAGGTACTTCTGTAATTTTTTGATAAGTTTTTGATTAAGTGATTTTTTTACAAGGTCAATTCTGGGGCAACCTACATTAAATACATTTTTTTTAAGTTCGCCTAATCTTATAACTCTTTGTAGAGAGTCTTTATTTGAAACAAAATGTAAATGCGAAAGTTTTGTAATAGCATGTCTTACACTTTCATCAATTGTTCCTGTAATCTCACCACCCATAGTATGTGCTAAAGGAATATTCATGTAAGAAGTTGCTATTGCAGCTGAAATAACTTCATATCTATCACCAACAATAAAAACAATATCAGGTTTAAGTTTTTTTAATATTTCTGGAAACTTTAAAAGACCTAAGCCAACTATTTGAGCCATTGCTCCTGGCGAGTCATCGCTCATATTCATATTTACCTCTTCATCTACTTTGAAGCCATCATTTTTTATTAATTCTATACATTTTCCTTGTTTGTCAATTAATGCTGAAGACCCTACTACTAATTGTAATTGGAATTTTTTATCGGCTTGAATTTTTTCCATTAAACTTTTGATACTTCCATAGTTTGCTCTTGATAAAACACAACAACAGATTTTTTTAATTTTTTTTGACATAGCTCCGCACTTTGTAAAGTTACGATTTACAATTATTTTTTTTTCTCATTATGTTTACTAAATAGGATTAAATAAAAACTCTTGTTTTTTAACTGTAGTTTTGAGATTTCCTAATAGTATATCTATTTTACTTTGCTGTATTTTAATAATAGTAAAAATTTTATCCGTGAAAGGTCCTGAAATAAATTTATATGTTTTTTTAATATCAATATCAAAAAAGTTTTGTTTTAAATACCCGTTTTCATCTTCAGCACACCTGCATTTATTAATAAAATCTGATATTTCATTTTGAAACTCTCTATGGCCATTTAAAATATATTTTAATCCCCTAGAATAATTTATGATTTTAAGAAATTCTTTATTACCTAATCTTTTATGAAAACAAAACATATAATCACCGAGAACGTTAATTTCTTTTTTTATATATTTGTTATTTACAAATTTTTTGATAGATATTTTTGGTGTATAAAACTTTAAGTCTTTACCCAATTTATTGCTTAAATCATTTTTGAGAAGTGAAAATCTTTTTTTATCGAACTTGATAACAGCCCACATTAATTTTTTTCCTCTAGTTCTCGTTTTAACTCATCGTACTCTTTCATTTTTCTTTTCATAAAATTAATAGTTAACTTTGTTCTTTCAGCTATACCTTTGGGGGTTAAAATATATTGCAGCACATTAATTTTATCAGGCTGTTTTTGAAAATTTTTAAGTTTAACAAAACCTTTGTTTTTTAATTCTTTTAAACAATAATTTAGTTTTCCAAGACTAAAACCTAATTCTTCTGCTAATTCTCTTTGAGAATAATTTGGTTTTTTATAAATTTTTCTTAGTACTTCAAAATGGTCTTGTTTGTTTTTCATAATGTTCAATTTTTGAACGTTATAGCGTTCATTATTTGAACAGTAAAGAAAATTTCGGTCAAATAGTCCCTTAATTGCTAGGATATACCATATATGGTGTATATTATTTAATTTTAAAAATCTTTGATTAATAACTGTGTTTGAACTTTCTTGCTCTTTCCTTTTTCTATTAATACTCCGCATGAAAATATTTTTTTAACCTTTTTAGGGATGGTGGTTTTATTATTCGGCTTTGTCTCATATCCAAAGAATATGATCTTTTTGATGTTTTTTCGTTTTTTTAATAATCTCAGGATTAATTTAAGACTAAATAAATTAAAATATAATTTATTTTTTTTCGCTTTAGAAAAGCTTTTTTTTATGTCCACAATATTTTTATTTTCTTTAATTAATTTCAAGTCAAAAATAATAAATTTTTTTGAAATATTTATCATTTTATTTAAAAGAATTTTGTATCTAGGCTCATGCTGCATAACTCCAGTAGCATTTAAAAGATCATACTTAATTTTGAATTTATCATTTAAAAAATCTAAACAATAAAATTTACTTCTAGGGTAATTTTTTTTTGCTTGATTAATTTGTTCATCAACAATATCTATTCCGCTAAATTCTGCTTTCGGAAAAAATCTTTTTGTTACCTCGTAGAATCTTCCAGATGCACATCCAATATCTAAAATAGATCTTATATTTTTTTTTTTAATTATTTTGAGTAAATATTTCTCAGATAAAAAAAAGTTACTAAATTTTTTATCTTTATAATTTGAAATTGAGTCTTTTTCAAACCATCTTTTATAATATTTTTTTTTTACCATTTTGAAAATTTTTTATGGAAATTAATGTCTCTTGAATAACTATTATAAATTTTATAGTAATTTTGAATGTTTTTTGAATTTAAAAGTTTTTCAATATCATAGCTAAACTCAAAACTAGATATTAAGAAAATTCTATTAAAATTTTTATTCTTTTCATCAAGTATTTTGTTTTTCAAAATTTTTAAAGGTAAATTTTTTTGTTTTTTATCAAAATAATTTTCATTTTTATTTTTATATGGTAAAAAACCTTCTATATTAAGACTCATAATTTCTCTAAAATTATTAATTATTTGTTTTGTATGATCAAAGGTACCTATTAATATAACATTTAAATTTTTACCTTTAATCTCAAAAATTTTGTTTTTTAAATCTTCAACTGGTTGTAAAGCACATTTCCATTTTGCCTCCTTTCTTGTCTTTTTAATATATTGTTTTTGTTGTTCTTTATTTATTTTTCCAAATAATATTTTTTTATTTTTTTCATAAGATTGTTTTATTAAAGACGCTCTAAAATTTTTCATTATTTCAGATTTCTTTTTATTATCTGATTTCGAACTTGACTTATAAATTATCATATTCTCAATAATTAAATGATCTAGTGCTGTTGAAAAAAAGGTAATTAGAGCATCTAAAGGTGTTTCTACTATAGGCTCACCTGCGTCGTTAAAAGAAGTATTTAAAATACATCCAATACCAGTAATATTTTTATAGTTTTTAATAAGATCATAAAATTTGGTATTTTGTTTTTTATTCACTGTTTGCACTCTTGCAGTATTATCTACATGTGATATCGCAGGAATTTTGTTCGATTTTACTTTTGCCACAAGCAACATATATGGACTTGGTATTTTTAAATCAAATAGTGAACTTACATCTTCCTCAAGCACTGATGGAGCAAAAGGTCTATATAATTCTCTATGTTTAACATTAAGATTGATATAATCTCTCATTTTATTACTTCGAGCATCTGCAAGTATTGATCTATTGCCTAAAGCTCTTGGTCCATATTCGCTAGCCCCTTGAAACCATCCAATTACTTTACCTTTAGCTATGAGTTTTGCAGTTTCTTTATTAGAAATATAATTGTATCTAATGTTAAATTTTTTCAAAATTTTTTCTATTTCAGCAATTGCATAACTTTTACCTGTGTATGCATTTTTTAAAATTTTTAAACGAGGTTTTTTTAACTTGCTTATGTTATACGCTCCCCATAAAGCCAAGCCCATTGGAATCCCAGCGTCAGAACATCCTGGAAAAATGGAAACATTTTTAAACTGTGTTTTATCAAACATTTTTTTATTTGCCACTGAATTTAAAGCTACTCCACCAGATACACACAAATTTTTTGACTTTGTTTTTTTTTGAAGAGATTTACCCAATTTAATCAAATTTTTTTCTGCCTCTTCTTGAATTTCAAAAGCAATTTTAGGCCACAAGCCTTTGGTTATATCTTCTCTTTTACTTCTCTTACGAAATCTTTTATTAAATTTTTTGTTTTTAAAATTGTAATCCAAAGAAAATATGTCAGTATAAGGCTGCCTTTTTAGAATTGAGGAGTAATCTGTTTGACAACCGTCAAATTTGACATCACTAAAATTGATAATTTTTTTTTCTTTATGTTTGCCATATGGAGCTAAACCCATAACTTTACCTTCTCCGCCTAGTCCTAAATTTAATACGTCTTTGGTAAAAACACTGTATATTTGTCCAATGCCACGGGCTTTATAAGTATCAATTTTTTTTATCTTAGTTCCTTTTCCATAATAGAAACTATTTGTTTCTAAATCAGTTCCGTTACCATCTACTATTAAAATTGAAGAGTCTTTAAAACCAGAAGTATAAAAAACTGAAGCTGCGTGCGCTAAATGATGGTTTATTTGGATTATTTTATCAGAGCCAATCTTAATTTTTTTCATAAAATAATCAAACTCTGTGACATTGTAAGCAGGTCCAGATCTTAACCATTTTTTAACTCTTATAATATCTGAAACTAAAAAATCTATTTCAGATAACTTAATATTGAAATAATTTAGGCAATAATTAATTGAATATGTCGGAAAAAGATAATTGTATTTTTTTCTAACTAATCTTTCTTCAGATATAGCAATATAAGTATAATCTCTTTTTTTCTCATTCAATTCTAATATACACGCACCACTCTCATAATTAGCAAAACATTGAATTCCAAGAATATATTTTTTTTTATTTTTCATTATTTAAATTATCTGTAAATAGATTACAATCGTACCTTGGAAGTTCGAAAGATTTATTTTTTAAATCGTTTTTATTTATATTTCTATAATCCACAGAAAAAGCATTTTTAAAATTAAGTTTTTTTAAAATATTTATAGTGTTTCGATTATAAGAATATTCTCTTCCGTATGGGAAAGATAGTAAATTACATTCTTTTTTTGTAATTTTTTCTAGTAATTTTTTGCATGTGCTGATTTCATTAAATTGTTTTTTATAATTTAAGCGTGATAGTAAAATATGATTGTGCGTATGTCCTCCAATAACCATTCCAAGAGAAACCATATGTTTAATCTCTTTTTTTGTAAGGTAAAATTTTCGAGAACTTATATTTATCTCGAAATATTTCATTAGTTCATTTAAAATTTTATTTATTATTTCAAAATTCCCATAATAATTCATTATTTTTTTAAATGTAGTGGTTTCCTCAATATTTTTTTGTAATTTGTATGCTTTGACATATCTACTTTTCTCTTTAGAATTTATTAAATTTTTAATTTTTTTTTTTCTTAGTAAGTAATTAAACTTTTCTAAAGCTGGTTTGCCACCTACCTTACTTAATATCAAATGAGTTTTATGAACAGCTAGAATCTCTTTTTTTTCAAAAGGTAAAGTTGGAATAAAAAATATGCCAATACAATTATTTTTCTTTAGCTCTTCTGAAACCCACAAATGATCCCTTAAACCATCATCAAAAGTTAAAATAAATTTATTTTTACCTGTAAAGATTTCTTCAGGATCAGATATAATTCCTTTTTTAGAAAACGATTTAATTTGTTTTATAAAAATTTTTTTATCGAGATAGTTGCTATAAGGGTATTCCTTATTGAAATTTCTTACGTAGTGATACATCAGTGATTTCATATTTAAACTATTATTATTATTGGGACAAAATTGCTATAACTAAATAAATATTATGAAAAAAATTTAATAAATTATGTAAAGAAAAGGATCATTATTTTCATGTATAAAAGAATTAAATCTAGATTAGACATTAAGAACGGTATTTTTGGTAAAGGTATTGCTCTAGAGGGTTTAAGAAATCTTGATGATCCTACGTATTTTTTTTAAGACCTGTTACAAGAATAATATTGGAGAAAAAATATACAAAATTGCACCAATGAAATTGTAGAATAATTTTCAATATCTTTAAAAATTTTTTTCAGTGCATAAATCAAGCCAATTGAGCTAT